>Ga0209337_1001383_pt1 | contig 18460 bp, 16 predicted proteins | sample LinPmetageLP53_FD_184044 | JGI IMG/M metagenome (GOLD analysis project Ga0209337, IMG submission 184044) | Marine viral communities from the Pacific Ocean - LP-53 (SPAdes) (version 2) | ecosystem: Environmental > Aquatic > Marine > Oceanic | place: Pacific Ocean | collected 2010-02-08 | reverse complement strand
AACGCAACGATGGAGTTCAGCGGAGGGGTCGGGGACATCACGCCGAAACAGCGGGCAGGAGTAGAGGCAGCCATCGCGGAAATGTACGGCTTGAAGCCGGGAGACTTGTCTGCCGAGTCGCTTGAAAAAGTTCGGAACGTAGTGCAGATGGTGGCACAAGACACGGCTCAGGACTCGACCGAGCGCACGGCGCTGCAGCAGCTTGGCGCGGAGCTTACCAACCTGGCAGCGGGCGGCGGTGCAGCGGGTGGTGGGGGTTCAGCCGCGGCCCGGGTACGGATACCGAACATCCCTCGACTCAGCCCGCAGATGCAGGCCGACCTGGAGAAGTACCTGACCGCACTGTCCGACGATGGGATGGTGGTGGCGGGCGAGCTCACAGGCATGGGCCACCTGCTGACCGAAGACGACATTCAGCGAGGCAAGGCCGCCTACGATGAAGCAAAGCGCATCCGGGCATACGCGCCGGGGCAAGCCTCGTTGTTCAACGACACGTACCTCACCCGTCTTCGCCAGCTGTCGGACAGAAACGAGAAGGTGTTGCGTCAGACGACTGCGGTGCTCGATGACTACGAGATGGACTCAGTCCAGCGGCAGCAGATCATGGCCCGACAGTTTCTCGATGCCGAGAACATGGCCGAGGGTCTGCGTGTCCCGCTCGACTACGAAGCCTACGGCTCGGCGTTCGAACGCGATGTCATGGGCGAGATGATGGACATCGTACAGAAGGAAGGCGAGCTGGTGTACGAGACGGGCGCGCTGCCTGCCGACCGCGAGCGCCGTCTGGGGGGACGGGGTTCGTCGGCTCGAGCTCCACACCGTTTCGCCAAGCAAATGTACTCGATGGACAAGTCTCGGGCGGGGGGTGTTGGCGAGGCTGACATCATCCCGTTGATCAACAAGCGTTTCCGGGACCCTCGTGATCAAGAGCGTGCGCTTGCCTACTTCCTGGCGATGAAGGAGGTCGATACAATCCGCGCTCAGACCCGTCGCCCCGTCGAGGCTGGACAGCCCATGAAGGTTGCAGCACAGCTCGAGCGTACAGTGCAGCCCGAGGCGCCCGCTCCTCTGCCGCAAGGTCGCACTCGAGGCGTGCAAGCGGCTGCGCCTGTTGCGCCCCCGCCTGATTTTGGGACTCAAAGAAACCGGCAGCTGCCATCGTTCAGGATGGAAAGCCCCGATCCTTTGAACGTAGGGGAGAGTTCGCTGGCAGAAGAATTGCCCTACTACCCCTTGGGCATAGAATCTCCAATGACCGACGACGACGCACTTGTTGGCCGCATGCAGGGGCTGGGTCAACGGGCTGTCGGGTTGCTCGACCCCTACCTCACGTCGTCTGACGAGATCGCTGCAGAACAGGTTGCCGAAATGCAGGGGCAGATGGGAAGCGCGCTGTCAACGGTTGGCAGAAACATCCGACGCGGACCAGTCACGGGGCTGAACATCGATCGGCCCGAAGATTACACCGCCAGGTACGGGCCGGGCGCTGATCTCGACTTCTACCGCCAGGACCTTGCGGCTCGTGGGACACTGACCGGAGAAGTGACTGGGCTCGATATGCGCTCCCCTGAAGCGTACACCGACCAGTACGGGCCGGGCGCTGATCTCGACTTCTACCGCCAGGACCAGTCGGCAAACCGCACACCAATGGCGAACCCCAGGTACCTCGCGCGCGATGCGTTTCTGTTCGACGTTGAGCAACCCTACGACGGACAGGTCAATGCACCGCAGGCCGGCATGAACGGTAGCCGCAACACGGGTGCGCCCCGGAAGATGCGATAATGACACCGGAGGACGCCCGACTACTGGCAGACCTGCTGCGCGAAGAAGCGGAAGCCGAACGCGAGCGGGCGTTCGGAGCGTTGTCTGCGCGGGCCGAGCCGCCTCCGCTTCCCCCGGTCGATGCGCCGCAGCCCGAGGACGACCCTCGCAACGTCTACGACCAGGCACTGGGCTACGACTCTGGCTTCACACAGACACAGGCTCTGCACGAATACCACCAGCAAGATCGTCGGCTGCGGATGGAGCAGGAGCTCGACATCGGTGCGCCCGACGAGCTGCAGCAGAAGCAGCGCGCCGACCTGAAAGATGCCTACCTTCGCCACTCCGTAGACTCCACCGGACAGGATGTCGGCTCTGCGTTCCGCTCTGACCTGCTACTCAACACGGACGGCTACGTCCTGGGAGATGACGGAAGGCCGCGCAAAGCAAGTGGCCCCGAGATTTTGAAGAACGGCATCCTGCGGCAGTCGCTGTCTCGAGGACCGGAAGCTGCGCGCGAGGTAGCCCGAATCAAAGAGCAACACGACGAGGCATACACCGAAGCTCGTGATGCAGGGATGACGCATGAAGAGGCCATTCTGGAAGTCGAACCGCTTTCCAAGTGGTTGACCGGGAATGTCAACTTCGACACGCGGACAATCGACGAGAGCGTTTTCCAGAGGTTGGTGACGAACCTGGGCGCGTTCGCGACCGGTATGAGCGAAGTGGTCTTCGACGAGATGCCGCTGTACTACGAGGTCGATGCGAACGGGGAGATGCAGTACCCCGACGACCCGATGGATCTTGCCGCCTACTACATGGGGCAGTTCCAATCGCTGCGCGACACTGAGCTCGTAGACACCCCCTTCGGGGCAGTCAGCATCCGAGACATCAGCGACACCCTAAGTCCTTCGTCGGTCATCCTGCCGTCCGGTGAGCTGATGCAGTCGGCGTACCGAGCAGCAGAGCAAGTCGTAGACGACCCGGCGCAAGCGGTGCGAAACATCATCGACGGCGTCGGCACTTCAGACGATGGCTCCCCAGCAGCTGAAGGGTCCATCGAGGCTGCATATCAGAAGCTCGAACAGGCGGGCGAATGGCGAAATCCCGGTGGAGACTACGTTGGCTGGATTCCCTACTACGGGCTCAAGGCCATTAAGCACGGGACAGACCTGATTCCCGAAGCGTTCGTTGCCATTGACCGTGACGCCCCCACACCAGACGATGTCGAAGGCAAGCGGGCAGCGGCAGCTACCGGCTCGTTGCTGGGCGACATCGGCATGGCCATCGCTCGTGGTCGCATGTACTACGATGACCTACTGTCGATCCCGTCGTACCGAGAAAAGCTGGGCGACGACTACCGGTTGGCCATGCTCCCCGCGTTTGTGGGAGAGGCGTTTACACCGGTCGCCCCCGTGAAGACTGTCGGCAGGATGCTCACCTACCTGGACAAGGTCACCAAAGGTGCGACCCGAGCCCGAAGCCCAGCTGCCTGGGGCAGAGCATTCTTGCAGCACCGAGAAGTCTCGAGCCTGTTCGCCGAAGGCGGCAAGGAGCTCGTAGACGCAGACGTGTTTACCGTCCTGCGTACAGAAGGGACTGTGCTCAAGCAGGCCACGGACAAGCTGTCGTCCGAGATGACTACACCCGCGGCCCTCGTTGCAGGCAAAGACCTGTCGCGAGAGGAGTTCGCCGGGCTGGCCCGACAGTCGGAGTCTGCCAAGCGCATCCTGTCTCGGTCCGAGTCGGTGGGGATGGAGCAAGCCTACTACGACTGGCGCATCGGTCTCGAGGTTGAAGCCCTGGCGCAGACCCTGCGTGAGAGCGGCGCGCGGTCAACAGAAAGACTCGTGGAGCTGATGACCAATCTGGTCGAAAACGCAGCAGGGCTGGATGCCGCACGGTACCTGTCCACGTCCCAAATCTACGCATCCGCGATGAAGGCTGCAGCGAAGGGCGACATCGCAGAAATGTTCGCCAACTTCAAGGGGGCTGCCCGCTACGCCGGGTCGATGGGCATCAACAGCACCAACGTCCGTGTGCGACAGGTCATGCGAGTCATGGACCAGGTGGTCGAGGGCCGCGGTGTCGCCGACATCGCCAGCACCCCTGGACAGCTACTCGCCCCCTACCTGACCACCGCACGCAAAGCCGGTGGGCTGTCGGATGTGTTCAAGGGGCTGGCCCCCGCCGTTCGCACGTCGATGGAGACGGCCTCCGCGCTCCACCGTTTCGGACGGTTGGCGCTCGAGGAGCTGTTGCACAACCAGATCCCACGCAACCTGCAGATGGTGACCAAGCGGACCATGGTGCCGCGCGACATGAACACGCCACAGGTCATGGCCCAGGTTGGCAGCATCGAGCGCAGTCTGCTCAAGGCCGAGAGCATTACGGACGGAGCAGACGATGCGTACCGGGTGACCAGCGACCGCGAAGTGCTGCGCAACCTGTTCCGCGAAGTGCTCCCTGGCGTCGGGCGTCGAGGGGAGTGGCTGAACCGTTCGCCGATGTACCGGGACATTGACGTGGCGCTGCAGGGTGACGGCATCCTGACGCCAGATCAGTTCAATGTGCTGGCAGATACGGTGCGCGAGGCAGGCTACCGACAGGTGCTGGGTCAGCGCGTTGAGGTCCCGGCTGTGGGTGGGCGTGAGTTTGGCCTGGCACAGCGCCCCAGCGTTGTCGTCAACGGACAGGTTGTCGCCCGTGTACCGGCCACCGAAATGTGGCGACCGCTGCTCGAAGCGACCGTCGCTGTACTGGAGGGTACTCGTCGAGCCATCCAACCTGCCATCCCTGCAGCCGACGTGGCCGCATCCAACATGGGTGCAGCTCGAGGGTTCGCCGCGGCGAAGCTCGCACGCCCGGTCGATGCGGCGCAAGAGTGGTTGCGCGGCGGGAACATGAAGATGCCTGCCCCGCTGAAGCAGGTGATGGAAGAGGTCGCCAACGCGATGGGCGTCATCAGCCGTAGGTTCGACGACGAGGCGATGGCGGCTCGTCGAGCAGCGCAACAGGCAGGGTCAGAAACGCCAGGGCCAGATGCACTGAACAACATGGTCATGCGGCGGTGGACTGAAATCGGAGAGCGGTCCAATCGCATGTTGAATGAAGCGGTGGAGCGGATGCGCCAAGAGCATCAGCTCGCCAAGCAGCGCAACCCTCGTGCGGTCATGCCGTCTGATGCCGAGCTCGCATGGCTGGTGGTCTACCGTGAGGGTGGGCGCGAGTTCGATGTCGGTCGTCGGATGCGTGCCATCGCAGCGATGGACCCAGGGTCGCAGAAGCTGATGTACCAGGGCGCCAAGCTGTGGTTGCGGCGGACCGCCTACAAGCGCCAGTGGCGCAACCTGTTGGCTGACTTCTTTGGCTCGCAAGCGCGCACGCTACGGGCCACTTCGACGGTGGAGAAGATCAACGAAGAGGTCATGAAGTACCTCGACCCCGCATTGAACGAATCGATCTTGGTCAAGGACGAGGCGCGCGCCTTGCAACGTGAGATTTCAGCCAAGCGCAAGGACCTGCGCGGGATGAAGGGAGGCCCACAGCAGCGTGCGTTGATCGAAGAAATCTACAACATGATGGACGAGCTTGCGTCCAGAGCCTTCGAGTACCCCACGGTCGATGGGATGCAGCGGGTGGTGCAGCGCATCAGGGACTTTGGGGGGCAGCAGCTTGCCGACCGAGGGGCAGCACGGGTCGGGCTCTCCGGGTTCACCGACGCGCTGTTCGAAGCGTCTTCCAGCTGGATGCTGTCGTTCGACCAGCAGAAGGCCATTACGAAAATCTTCGGGGAGTTTGCCGACGCGCACCCCGAGCTCATTGTCAACCTCGCGCCGCATCAGGGCACCAAGGCATGGGCACAGGGGACACTCGCCCGCGTGTACACGCCGGTCGATACCGTGCAGAACGTCATCCAGGCTCTGTACGAGAAGGCGGTGGTGCTACGGCCTGACGAAGCAGACCGGCTGACGAAGCTGTACAACACAGCAGCCAAGAGACTTGAGACTCCAGGCCCCGCATCGGGCACAGGACAGCGCCCGCCACGTCCCCGGTACTACCACGACCCTGAGATCCCGAAGGGCATACAGGAGCGCCTGGGGGCTGCGGAACAGGGTGCAGCCAATGCGCAGCAGAACCTGTTGAAGGTGATCGATGAACTGGCCGAGACAGTAGCGGCGACTCGCTTCGACGCACCGCTCGGCAAACAGGCTGCGCTGCCAACAGCAACGGGCGATGCGCTCCGTGCAAAAGCCCTGCGCGAGGCTGGACCAGAAGCCATCGAGCGTGCGCGCATCGACCTTGGCAAGACGCAAAGCGAGCTCAACAGTGTGCGAAGCCAGCGCGACACAGCTCGCACGCGGCTCAAGGCTGTACGCAAGAAGCAGGGCAAGAAGAAGTTCAAGGACGCCGAACAGGAAGCGGAGTTCGGTGCGTCCGTCCGTCAGTTCCAAGGTGAGATCGATCGCCTGAACGCGCAATACGCGACACTGACGAAGCAGGTCCGTGAGTTCAACAAGGTCATCTCGGAAGCAGCCAAGGGATTGAAAACGCGGCAAGTGCAGGTAGGGCGCAAGGCTGCGCGCGTCGAGAAGCTGCAGGCGAAGAAGGTCAAGGCCGAGCAGAAGGTGGCGGATGCCGAGGCCAAGGTTCGTCGGCGCTTGCTCGAGCGTGAGCAGTACCGCCTGGACAATCAGGTGCTGACCCGCGACCAGACCGGAGTCGATGCCATCCTGCGCTACGTGGACCAGCGCATGAACAGCCTGGGCTCGGCAGACCTGAACGACATCGCGAGGCAGGCGATCCAGTCTATTGCGAAAGACCAGTCCCTGTTCCCCAGCAAGAGCACGGTCATCGCGTTGCGGTCGGCGGGCGAGGTTGGTGGAGCTCGAGGCCAGTTGTCGTTCGTCGAGCAAGCCATCTACGACATGAAGTTCATGCCCGCGACGGGCGATGCTCTGCACGATGCCTTGCATGCGTTCGCCGAGATTGTACCCAAGCAGCAGCTGAAGGACATCGTTGGCAACGTCGTGTCTGAGACTGTGGACTACGCGGTCAACGGCCACGTCTTCGACACGGTTGCACAGAGCTTGCGCGGGTACGGGCTCACGTCGGCAGGGCACGGGGGTGCGGTCCACGACATTGTCTCAGGGCTGGCGCGCATCCCCGAACGCGACCTGGCCATGCTTCCTGAGCTCGCCGGACTGGGCGATGCAGTCCGTTCGTTGCAGTCGTCTGCGCGAGACGGGCGGTTGTTGAGCACGCTGTCGAGCCTGCAGAAGCGCAACGTGGTGAGCAAGCTCGAGCGGGGTGTGACTGGCAACGTCGAGAGCGTGGTGCGGTTTGCCATGGATGTGGCGGGTACGACCCTGACGTTGTCGAGGACGTTGGTGTCCTACGGCCTGTTGTCGGGGGGTGTTGTGCTTGGGCTGGCGGGAGTGCCGGTCCCCATTCCATTCGTCTCCCGGTACATCGGACTGAACCTGTTCTCTGTTCCGTCCATCCTGCTGGGGACGTTGGGTGCTCGACGCACGGCGACGGTGTTGGCCGATGCTCCGGGTGAAGCGGCGCGTTCTCTGAAGAACCTCGTTGATGTGACCAGTCCGCGGATGCCTGACGATGTCCGGTTCGTGGACCGATACGGGAAGACCTGGACGGAACGGGAGACGCAGGCGCTGCTCGACGAGTGGAATTGGTACATGTCTCGAGCGAGTGTGGACCAGTCGTCCGACCTGATGCTGACCATGCAGCGCGACCTTCGAGTCATGGTGGACAAGGAAGGGCTGAAGAACCTGCCCTGGTACAAGTTTGTGCAGCAGCATCTGTTCAGCCCTCGCCGCACATCGGCGGGGATGGAGGTTGCCACCGGCATGGACAGTGTGTTCCGGCGCTCCACGTTCCTGACTGCTATTCGAGAAGGGCAGACTCCAGCTCAGGCAGCGGAGCTCGCGCGTGCGTCGGTGCTCGATTACGGCGCGGTGCCTGACTACGTGAAGCAGACGATGAACCGGTACATGCTGTTCGCGACGTTCAAGGCGGCGTCGTATGCGGAGATCATGCGGGCGTTGGCGCGGGGTGATGATGCGTTCCTGCGGGCGATGCGGATCCAACAGCGACTGCAGGTACAGGCGGACAGTTGGGCCTACGGCGAGGACTACGACCGGGTTCGTCTGTTCATGCTTCCTGCCGGAGAGATCGACAACCGACCCGTGTTCATCGGTGGCCCTCAAGACCCAATCGCAGCGAACGCAGCCGAGATGATTCAGCTGACGGCGTACTTTGCGTCGATGACTCCGTTCACCGAGGACGGCGGCCCAATGAAGGAGCGGTTGCAGAAGGTGTTGCGCGAGCAAAACTACATGCCCGCAGCCCAGCTGGCGGTGCTGTCGATGACTCAAGCGAACCTCACGCGCGGGCGCCTGGTCCCTGACGTGTGGGTTGTGCGGATGCAGCAGGCTCAGTACTGGGATCAGTTCCGCGAAATGTTCGACATCGGCCCACCCGTCACCCGTCCGGTGCTGGGGGGTAGAGACCAGCGGCGTCCGAACACACCGACCTTCACACGCGGTGCGGTGCAGTACGAGTTCAGCCCAGCAGGGTACGAGAAGTGGGCGTTGGCGCAGCTGTTGGCGACACAGCTCACGGCGAAGCGGATGACCGAGGACTTTACCAAGGGCCAGATTTCTGCCGGGTACTACCCGGAGGACTACAACCCCAAGTACCGAGGGGCTGTTGGGTTCATGCCCTACTTCATCGGACTGGGCACAGGTCTGAAGGGCAAGCGTGAAGAGGACATCTACCAACGGGCCTACATCCAGACGCAATTTTTGAACCGATAGGATAGACTGTGTGGGCGAGCCGTCCATGCAGAGGAGGCAACATGCCCAGCAGGATCGTTACTTTCTTCCACCCATCAGTGGTGGCTGGCACAGTCAATGTGACTGCATCGTTCACCACTGGGAACGTGCACGCTCACGACCTTCGCGCAGAGGCGATGCCTGGGGTGAAGGGTCAGCGGTTTCGTGAGCGGGTCGAGGGCATCCACATCCGGCTCAGTGCAGTAGGGTCGGCGACCAAGATCACACTGAAGGTTTGCCTCGATGCACTTGGGAACGACATCGTCGTACCGGATGTCGAGGCCACCATCGCCACAGGCGTTGACGATGCGGCGAAGGGAGCGGTCGCCTATTCGGTGAAGGTGCCCCTGTACCAGTCGGCCACCGGTGAGGTCGGCAAGCTCTACCTGTTCGTGAAGGGTGACAACACCTGCACGGTAGATCAGTCCACCATCACCTGGACCGAGACATGAGCAGCGGCATCGTTCCGGCGTTTGACCCCTCGACGGGGGCCAGTGGTGGCAGCTCCGGTGGTGGCGGTGGCGGGGGTGGTGCGATTGTCACGCCTCCCTCTCCAACCTCGCAGGCTGTGGCCTCGGGCGCGTCGTTGACTGCCAAGACCTTCGCGGCGTTCACAGACCCAGGCGGTCGGATCGATGCGACCAAATACTTGGCGACTACTACCACCGCATCAGGGTCTACGAGCTGGAGCGGGACTGGCCTGGGCCCCTTTACGGCCAGCGGCTCAGCGGACGGGGATGCAGGTACGCTGTCCCTGACAGCTCGGGATGCCAGCAGCAACCCGTTGGCCACCGCCGTTCACAGCTACGAGCGTGCTTCGCCTGCTGGGCCGTCCTGGGTGGTGACATCGAACACCGACCTGACCGGGCTGCCCAGCACCACACTCAGTGCGGGCTCGCAGGTGGTGTCAGGCATCACTCTGGTGGCCGAGGCTGCTGGAGAAACCGTAGGTGGGGGGGCAGGGCTAACGTGTGCCGCCGCCAAGTATGCCTACCAAGACGTGTCAGCGTTCTACTCCAGCGAACACCCACGACTCGTCGAGCTGAAGATTGTCAACGCGGCATGGGGGGGGACGGGCACGGGCCACGCAGTGCGCGGCCGTCTGTTTGCCGACACAGCGGGGAGTGGGCCAGCGGCTCAGACGAGGTACTACCCAAACAGCGGAAACATGCGGTTTCAGGCACAGTGGCAACCCAGGTATATCGGAGCCACGGGAGGCTTCTCTACCTCTGGCGGCAGCTTCGACCACTCAGGGGATGGGGCTGTACTCACATGGTACTCCTACATCGCGATGGTGCGCGGGACCTACTACGTTTGGATTTCCAAGACAGTGGACGTCCCTACCAACTTAGAAGACCTACTCACGCCTGATGCAGATACGTGGGTTGTTGGCGTGAACGCCTACTCCGTGTTGGGTACTGCAGCGTACTTCCCGGCTACTGCGCTGGCTGGCATCTTCAACCAAAACAGTGGCAGTGCGGGCCTTCTCGAGAACGTCCGAACCTTGGAGTTCAAATGAGTCACGCTCCATCTGAGATGCAGCCTTGGGTGCTCGACGGCGGTGCGGTGGACATCCCGTGCGACGAGGCCATCACCTACTGGCGGGCAGGCGACACCGACTGCCACCTGTCGTTGTCGGACGGGTCGGAGGTTGTGTCGGTCCGAGCTACACCTGAGGTAGCGGCGTCGGTGCGGGCAGACATCCAGGCGCGCATGGCAGACGGTGAGTCTACACCCGTGCTCGCATCCCATCTCACCCAGCTGGGGCTCCGTGAAGCAGTCCAGGTGTGGGCGGTGGAAGACTGATGGACGAGTCAACGATCCTGACCCTGGCGACCGGACCGACCTCAAGCCTCATCCTGCTACTCGGGATGGGGCTGGCCGGCTGGCGATTCATGACGCAGACCGTGGTGCCGGCCGCATCCCGTTGGGTGGACAGCCACCTCGCCCAGGTCGACCGTCTGATTGACGAGCACGCAGCGGACCGCAACGCATGGCTGGCCGAGATGCAGGAGTGTCGCGAGACCAGCACCCGCATCGAGCGCAAGATCGGCGCGGTGTTTGGTCGCCTCGACGCAATCGCGGAGAAGCTCCCGTGAAGCCTGCGAAGGGCAAGGCCAAGGTCAAGAGCTACCGCGACCCCAAGACCGGTCGGAAGCGGAAGGTCTCCTACGGTCAGGCCGGCAAAGCCAAGGGCGGGGGCGCCCGGGTCAAGCCCGGCACCAGCAAGGGTGACGCCTACTGCTCTCGCAGTTCGGGACAGATGAAGAAGTCGCCCAAGTCCGCCAAGAATCCCAACAGTCCGTTGCGGCTGTCGCGCAAGCGGTGGAAGTGCAGCGGCAAGAAGAGCAGGAGGTAGCCATGCCCAAGGGTTTGTACGCCAACATCAACAAGCGCAAGAAGGCCGGCACCAGCCGGTCGAAGAAGAAGTCGACCGTGTCGCCGAAGACCTTCAAGAAAATGAAGAACAAGACCGGCGGCTTCAAGCCGAAGAAGAAGACGACCAAGAGGAGCTACTGATGAAGATCGCAGCCACCACCATCCCCATCGCCCGCATCGTCAGGCTCGTCACCAAGGCCATCCGCCTGGGCAAAGGCGGCTACACCAAGGCCGAGCTCCGCGAGCTGGCGGCAGACCTGCTCGACCTTGGGGCCACCGTGCTCACCCTGGCCGACGACCGTGACTGACCGGCCCGGCGAATACTTTAGCTGGTCGGAGATGCGGACAACCTCGACGGGGATCAACAACGCTCTGACCGAGGAGGCACGCGCCAACATTTACCGGCTCGTGCAAGAGGTGCTCGACCCCCTCCGCGAGGAGCTGGGTGTCCCCATCCGTGTGACCTCCGGGTACCGGAGCCCAGATGTCAATGCTGCGGTCGGAGGGTCGCGCACGTCCAGGCACATGCTGGGACTGGCAGCCGACATCAAGGCGCGCGGGTTCAACGCTCGGCAGGTGGTGGACTGCATCGACCGCATGTACGAGACAGGCCACCTGGACTACGACCAAGCTATCGCTTACGCCGTGAGCCGAGGTGGCCATGTGCATGTGGGTCTGTCTCCCGAGGGTGTCACCCCTCGTCGACAGATGCTGTGGGCTGCAGCCGAAGGCGGCTACCGCTCCCTCTCGTAGGGGATCTCATGGTCGAGACCCTTCTCATCGCCCAGCTTCTGCAGCTCAAGCATGCGCAGCCGGGTCGCGAGTAGGCCCGTGGTCGCGTCTGTCAGGTGGTCAACGGCTCGCTGGATGTCGGCCACGGCCTGCTCAATGTTTTCTTGCGCGTCGTGTGCGCTGCCCTCTGCGCGGCTGATCGCGCTCCGTACAGTTTGCCACATCATGTGTCCCTCCCCAGGGAAAATGGGCGCCCCCGCTGCAGTAGCGTAGCAGGGTTGGGTGCGGGGACGCCCGGTGAAGTGTGAATCAGAAAGGAATGCTGCCGTCGTTCACGTCGGCAGGCAGCATCATCCCCGAGTAGCGACCCGGCGAAGGCGCCGACGACCGCTTGGGTGCAGGCTGCTGTTCGTCTGCGTCCTGTCGGTTGCCAACGAACGACCAGCTGTTGACGTTGAGCTCGGCGCTGAAGCCTTGGCTGCCGTCGCTCTTGTCGTAGCTGCGGACCTGGGCCTCGCCGGACACGCAGACCCAGCGGCCCTTAGTCAGGTGCGAGGCAGCAACCTCGGCGGACTTGCCCCACAGGGTGGCGGTCCACCAGGTGGTCGACTTGTTGTCGCCGTAGCCGGTGTCCACAGGCAGGGTCAACTTGCACAGGCTCTTGCCCGAGCCGGTGGTCTTCAGTTCAGGGTCACGCGCGAGGCGTGCGGTGATGGTCAGGTGTGCTGGCATGGGAGTCTCCGTCAGAATGGGAGTGGGTTGGGGGCACCGTGAGCCTTCGGCTCGTGCCAGGGGAGCAGGTCAATCTCGAGGACAGGATCGATGCCGGGCCACGCATCAGGCGCACCCTCCGCATCGAGGGCCAAGCACTGGGCGTAGGCTTGCAGCAGGTGGTCGAGCTCCTCGTTGGCCGCCATCATCATCTCGTCGGAGGCCACCACCGCAACACACTCGTGCGGCTCGTTGGTAGACACGAACACCCACGCAACGTCGATGTTCACGTCTTCAGCTTCCCGGTTCAGGTGCCGGTAGAGACGACGGTACAGGGCTGCCTGAATGTGGTAGCCCCGCTGTCCGATGATGGTCTGCAGCGAGCGGGTAGCCAGGGGTGAGCCGGTGGTCTTGTAGTCCACCAACACCATGCCCCCGTCGTGGCGCAGCAGCTCGTCGAGCTTGCCCTTCATCACCACCCGAAACTCGCCAGCGAAAACCTCAGACGCCATGGCGTACTCACGCTCGACGCTCTCCAGACCGGACGAGTACCGGTACCGGCAGAGGTTGTCGATGGCACCGTGGTAGGCCAGCGCCATGCGCTGCGACTTGACCATGTCGTCTCGAGTCACGAGCTCCACGCCATCGGCTTCCGCTTCAGCGACCTCCAACCGGTAGGCCTTCGTCCGCTTGTTTGTCTCGACGGCCAAGCGGTAGCGGGTGGTGACCTCGTCAGGCTCCAGCGCCACGGTGTGGCACAGGCTGCCGAACCGGGTGGCTGCGTTGCCTTTGAAGGTCGGACCGTTCAGCAGCTCGTACTGCAGGGTGCGGGCCGATGCGTCTCGCATCAGCTTGAGGCGCGACCAGTTCATCGCGGCAAACGAGCGGTACGTCGGGTCGTCGTTGAAGGTCCGCGGCTTGTCGAGGGTTCGAAGGATGTTCATGATGTGAGTCTCCGTGCAGGTCAGGTATGTACGTGGGCGACGGCATGCTCGGCCGCTTCACGTTGGATGATGCGATGGGCGCACACAACAGCGAGTGCAGCCCATGCGTGAGAGGCCATGCCATGCAGCGGGCCGGGATCTTGTTTCGTTCCGATGCTCATGATGCGGTCACCACCGTGCATCTCCATCAGACAGTGGCGCACCAGCTTGTCTCGCTCCGCACCCCGACCCGAAACACGCAGCGCCATCAGCACCTCGCGTCGAGTCAACAGCCGGGCGGGCGCCGCGGCACGCGCATCGCGCCCGATGTCGGACACGAGCTGCACCACACGACCGATGACCTCGGACGTTTGGACCAGGCTCCAACCGGTGCGACCTGGAGCAACACGCTCACAGCACACCAGCACCTCGCCTGCCCGGATGTGCGGACGCAGGTAGCGGAGCTCACGCTCCACCGTTTCCCACGTCGCCGCCTTGTCCGCCAAGCGTACCCGACCATCGCCATCTCGTGGACCGTGAAGGTCGTAGATGACGAGGCCAGAGGAGCGAGGGCCAGGGTCGATGCCCACGATGGTAGTGCAGCGGTTCACTGTTCGCTGCCCCACTTCAGAATCTCAGAAGCGTGCGATGTCATCCACTCCAGCCGCTTGTGCAACTGCGGACCGGTCAGCTCAGATGCAGGTGCACGGCCATGGTCCCGCATGAACGAGGCAGCCAGCTTCGGGTCGATGCCCACCGTGCCCAGCTGCTCACCGTACATCTTGATGTCAGCCTTCGACGCCTTCGACACCGCAACCTTGCGGACAGACACAGCCGAGGTTGCGTTGCCGTCGTCGTCCTCTTCGGGCAACCCGAGGATCGACACCAGGGTGGTGCGGCGCAGGTAGGTCGTCGCAGACTTCAGCGCGTGGCCATCCTTCTTCCCACCAAGGGGCAGACAGCAGGTGCTCTGCATCCACTCGCCACTCTTGTGCAGGATGCAGGTCGTCATCGACACGATCTGCGTAGAGGGGTCGAAGCCCGGGTGCTGCAGCACCGACAGTCCGTGAGACTGCAGGGCAGGGAGGGCAGCATGCAGGCACGAGGCCAGGCTGGCGTAGCGGGAACGGAAGTGGCCGTTCTTCTGGTCGAGCTGGGCGCTACCCATCTCCGCCTGGGCAGCAGCCAAGGCAGGGGCGAGCGCGCCAATGGAATCAGAAAAGGAAATCAAGTGAGCCTCCATTGTGATGGCACTGCAAGCGTAGCAAGCGCAGTACCTATTGTCCACACCATTGTGCGTATGCGTTCTCGATGTAGGCCAGCATCGCCCGTGTGTCCTCGCCATGCTGCCGGGGGTCAGGCTTGTCAGCAGTCACGCGGTAGCGCGATGCCCCGTGCATCTTGGTCCGCATCCACCCTGCCGACATCAGGCTCGCAGCCACTGCCGAGAAGTCTCGTTGCGGGTGGGCACGCAGCGCCTGCATGATGGCGGGCAGGCCGAGCACAGCATGGTGGTGGTGCTGGCGAGCGTGGCCGTAGGCAGCCTGCAACACCGACTGCCATGCAGACGAGCGCACGTACTGCCTGTTGCGGTCGAGCTGTAGCAAGGTCTTGTCGTCATCGAGCCACCACGGTTCACCCAGGCGGTAGCGATGGACAGCCTCTGCCAGGAGCTGGTCTCGGAATGCCTTGAGGTACCGCAGGTTGACCCGCTCTACCTCGAGCACGTAGTAGCGGCGGCTGCCCGAGGGGTCGGACAGGGGCGTCGGGTTGTTTGACGTGCCGACACTGACTGTCTTCCGCTTCACCGTCACGGCGTACCGCTGGTATGGCTCACGGTATGTGTCCTGCCTGGAGCTCAGGAATGCCTTGCGTTGCGACGAGCCTGCGCTGCCATGGGCAATCAGTTCGGCGTCCTCGTGGATCCAGCTGGTCTTGTAGGTGATGAAGGCATCCTTGCCCTGGGTCAAATCAATCGGCGTGTCGTTGAACAGCTCGATGTTCGAGTCTTCGGGCACGATGCCGTCCATCCAGGCTGCCCACATCCGCGACTTGCCGATGCCCTGTTTGCCGAGAAGCAGCATCATCACGTCGTTCTTGCACCCTGGCTCAAGCGCACGAGCAACCAACCCGATGGCCCAGCGCAGCCCGTACTCCGCAGCCATCACGTCGTCCTTGTCCTGGCGCAGGACCTTGTGTGTCCACTCGGACAACCGGTTCGTCCCGTCCCATCGCAGCCCGTTCAGGTGCTCGACCACCACGTTGCGCTGCCTCTCCTTCGCCACGCTCACGGCTGCAGTCGAGATGACTGCGGTGGCACCCGACCAGAACCATTCGTAGTCATCCTCCATGCACTGCCGGACGGACAGCCACCACTCGTCATCCACTGGCGCGTCGCCATCCATCACCTTGTGACTCCAGCCACACCACCACAGGTCATACGACGGGTCGCCTCGCAGCAGGGTCATCAGGTTGGAGACACTGTTGACTGGGATCTGCCTGTCCTTCACGGTTCGCATGTGCAGCCTGGGGCGGTGGCCGCCTACGGCTTTCTTGCGGATGATGATGTCCCAGAAGGTACGCTTGAGGATGTTGCTTCGGTACCTCGCGCGTCCGTCCAGCTCGCGGGCGAAGAAGCCTGAGCCCGGAGAGGTACCACCGAAAGGACAGATGACACGCACCTTCTCGCCAACGGGTACGGAGTAGGCAACGTCCGCCCACGTCCTACCCCCGCACATCTGCAGCGAGAAGTCAAGTTCGCTCGCCTCACCCGCAGCCTCGGGTGCGTCGGGCGATGCGATGTGCAGGGTGTCACGCTCTCCGAACCCGGAGAACAGGTCATCCTGTTGGCCTACATCCACACGCAATCGATCCCACGCAGCGTCATCAAGCACCGAGTCGAGCGACAGCTCGAGCAGCGCCACGTTGCGCCGCTCCCAATTGCACTTGCCGTTCACGCTGCCTGGTTCTCGTGCCAGCTGGGCACCCACGGACAGGCGGTCGAACAACTCGCCAACCTGGAGCGAGGGTCGAAGGGACTCAGCGATGTGCGATGCCTGTTCGTTCATCCGTCGAGTCAGGTCAGCATGCAGGGTGCCAAGGTCATCGGTCCGCATGCCGAGCAGGGGGTCGACAGCCAGATGGATGTGCAGCCCCCACCCCGAGTCGAGCACGGCGGTGGGTTGCATGCCCATCACATCCGACCACACTGGTGCGAGCTGGTCCACGAGCACACGACGGAGGATGCGAAGGTGGTCGGCAGGCAGCCGGTACAGCGACTCCTTGACCTGAGCTCGACGGGTAGGCACGGGCCTACCTCGAGCCAGCAGCAGCGCAGTGTACAGGGTGACGAGGTCAGCATCCCACATCAGGGTGGTGACCCGAGCACAGTTGGCGACGGTGCGACCAGCGCCTCGGGGACCGAGCACGGCACGAGGGAACAGGCCGGTCGAGACGTAGTCGCCACCCGACAGGGTCTGCCTCACGTAGGTCAGTCCGTCTGTAGCAGGAGGCCAGAGCGTAGCAACGCACCGGTCGATGGCATCCTCGGCGGACGCAGCCTCGGTCGCGGACTGCCGGGCAGGGTTGGTATCAAACATGCGAGTCTCCGTTTGAAGTCGCCGCCTACGGCAGACAAACGAGTCGGCCGCCTACGGCATTGTAAGGGGGTCGGCGGTGGCGCGCGCGCGCGAGCTGTCAGCTCGGCAGACCAGGTGCAGGGGTCGGGGCGCTGGGGTCGGGCGTCCCGCTGCGGACCGTCGCCGACAGCGCGAGGTCTTGACGCACGACAGGCAGCACGACCGCATCGAGGTAGTCCCGGACGGACATCCCCCGGGCAGCAGCAGCACCGCGGACAGCGTTTCGGACAGGTTCAGAGCACCAGAGAGCAGGACGAGACATCGAATATCCGGGTGAAGGTGGAGCGTGGCACGGGCCACGCTTGCAGAGATAGCAGCGCAGCAGAGAGCAGGCAACAACGGAGAAGCCCCCCGACCCGAAGGACGGAGGGCAAGAGGGTCTCGGTCGAGTCAATCACACATGGATAGCAGCACCAGCGCAACGAGTAGCCCGATCTCTACCCACCACGGGGCGCCCCATGTCGAGCGGTGGCCGGTCATCGGCGGAACTCCGTGAAGCAGTCCGGGCAAAGGGCCTCATTATCCCCCCCCAACTCCTCACCCACCCGGACAGGTTCCAGGCAGCCGGTACACGCGACATATTCCGGCCCGTCATCCTCCCCCATTCCGGGCCGGTGCTCATCAAGATCGCCCGCCACTTCGAGCAGGTAACGGTGTGCGCGGTCGCAGTCGTGGTGGGTCAGCCCCCCGGATACAATCTGGGGAAGCATCGGGTCCAACCAAAGCAGCGCGGACGCCACACGAGCAGACAAGACCGAGTCGGCCGAAGCGCCATCGGTGAGGAGGAGCGCAACGCGCCGCAGGTATTCGGCTCTCTTGCCCGGGGTCATGCCTCACCTCCAGCCCGGTAGGCCTTCCGCCGCACCGACCACCGCCGACCGATGCCGCGGAAACCGTGCTGCGCGAAGATGACAAGGTCACGCGCCGCCCGTCCCCTCTTGCCGCCGGACATGGTCCGCCCGGGGGGGTAGCGATGGACAGAGCACAGCCCGCAATCGTTACACGTCATCGGCCGGTCACCTGTGTAGCTTGCGACCATCGCCGGACAGATGACGCCCTCCACTTCGGCGCCGGTCTCGGGGTCGGCCACCGTCATGCGACGCGCGCCCGACTCGATGACATCGGCCACCGCATCCGGGTCCACCGTCACAGTCGCACGCCAACCCATGGACAGCGCGGTATCCACGTCGTCGACGGAATGGCACGACGCCATGGCCCACGACCTGGCCCACCCGTTGTCAGGGTCAGACCAGCGCGACGTGTAGTCGATAGGTTCGAGGTTGTCGGCCAGCGCGGTGCGGTAGGCGGGCTCCAGATGTTCGCGCGGGATGCTCCCGACCGAGTCCCCGACGTTGGAGAATCGGAAGTACTTCGCGAGACGGAGCGCACCAACAACTGCAGCTCGTAGTGTGTACTGCTTCGGTTCCCGTTGAGCACGGGCGGCCATGCTCCCCGAGCG
>Ga0209337_1001382_pt1 | contig 18493 bp, 19 predicted proteins | sample LinPmetageLP53_FD_184044 | JGI IMG/M metagenome (GOLD analysis project Ga0209337, IMG submission 184044) | Marine viral communities from the Pacific Ocean - LP-53 (SPAdes) (version 2) | ecosystem: Environmental > Aquatic > Marine > Oceanic | place: Pacific Ocean | collected 2010-02-08 | reverse complement strand
TCTTCAAAAACTCGTGTTGCTGCAGTAAAAGCAGTAGCACCACTTTCAACCATACATTCCGCCCATTCACCTTCCCAATCAATCTCAACAATTATATCACCAGTAAGAGTTGACGGCAACATAGTATCACGAAGTACTGGAAACAACTGGTCAAGACGAACAGCGCATTCTAAAGTAGCAGATTCACTTGCGGTTGGTGATCTAAAACCAACTTCACCATGCATTTTATCGTCTGCTAATTGAAGAAATCCAGTAGAGTTATAAGCATATCTCGCATTACCATTTAGTTTTTCGTCAAGAATTTCAACCCTTGCGTCATAAGGAATAAAGTTATTATCAAGTGCTATTTTCTGTCCCACTTCACGAGTTTCAGATACAAGACGACCACCCATGTAAAGACGACAATTCTTAATAAGATTTACACCACCAGAAGTTCTAACAAAAGAAGCAAAACGATCTGTAGTATGAACATAACTTGCCCAAATAGTTTTCCATAGTAAAACGCCGTCTGTAGAAAGAGCAGATCCTTTCTTTGCTAATACGAATTTAGATTTACCAAATTTTCCAGCAACCCATGAATGATTGTCTGCTTCTTGAATAACAGATTCAATTTGACTTGATTGGTTTTCGTCAACAGCGTTAGTTTGCAATACACTCGGCAACATATTATCCATTTTATACTATACTTAAATAAAATAAAATGACTAATTAAAAATTAAAATTACAGAAATTCAGAAGAAATATCAACACCTATATATTTTCTATTTAATGTTGTAGCAAGTGTACCTAAATTCTTATCACAACAAGTCATATCTAATATTGTATCGTCTTTGTTAGAATATGTACTAATCATTTTAATCATTATATCGTCATGAATTGATTTGGGTGAATCTGTTTGAATTATCCTTGAGTATTCACCTAAAAATGTAGTTGGAAATCTTCCAGTATGATTACTTTGATTAGGTTTTTGATCACCATAATATAAATCCCCACTATAACTATTACTTCTTTTATTAGTCATTTTTTCATTACCTATCATTTGTGGATTATATGTATGTTTCTTTTTATAGTATACTAAAATTTCTTCTACTTGTCTTAATGGTTGTCTTTTAGCATGAAAAAAATTAGTTGGATTTGTTTTAATCCAAATATAATTATATTTTGGTTTTCTTATTCTAATCAAATCATAAGTAAATGGAATTGAACTATGAAGTAATACAACACCATTTGGTTTTAATACTCTGTCCATATCTTTCCATAGGGTTTCCCAGTCAATCGGTTTATCCCATTCTTTACCAGTAGTTGCGTATGGTGGATTGGTGTAAATTAAATCTATCGAGTTTTTATCAATAGTTTTAATTATATCATGTATATCACCAATTATATATTTAGACATACAATTAACTAATATTTTTTTTTAAATTTTTGTATATTTTTTTTTACTTTTTTTTCTTCTGGTGAAGTTTCACCACTATCGGCAGATTTCTTAAACTTCTTAACCCTACCAGTTTTCTTTTTCTCGTTCATTGCTTTTTTCTTTTGTGCTGGTGTTAATTCTTTATGGGTTGCTGGTGTATCTTTTGTTATTCGTTTCGTTGGTCTGTATATATCACCTTTCTTTTTATAACCAGAACCCCCACGCTGGTTAGTCCACTTCTCTTTAAACCAACGACCTAAACCTTTTTTATCATTTTTCTTACCAGAATATTTACCACCAGCGTCTTTATATTCTTTTACTATTTGACCAGATCTATATGCTGAATGTTTTGGAATTCTTTTTTTAACTCTTGCAGTAATCTTTTCATATAATGATTTATTAGTTGGTTCACTCATAATATATATTTACCATAGATATTTTCGTGAGTAATAATTAGCACTATTTTTATCATTCTTTGTTAGTTGTCCAGACTTATTTTTAATACCACCACTTCTTGCTAAATAGTTTGCTCGTCTTTTAGGATCTTTATGTTGTCTAAAATCTTGCATTGAACTATCTCCAAAATGTATTAGTCTTTTCTTATTATCTTTTTTAACATAAACCATTCCTTTCTTCTTTGGGTTTGAACTTACAACTGGTTTATATAGTGGTTTGTTTTCTTTCCAATCTTTGCTTGGTTTCTTCATGTATACAATATATAAACATTTTAATAAGATATTTTAACTACGAAAGTTTGTGCTACATTATGATTATTTATAATTCTTACACGATAGAATTTCCACGAAGCAGTAGAAGTTGTTATAGTTCCTTTTGCTGTGAGATTGTTTGAAAAATTTAAATTAGTATCTTGAAAGAATGTTGAATTATCAGCAGAGAATTCTATGAATGCTGAATAACTTGCATTACTTGCAGCGACAATAGCAAATCCAATATCTTTTATTCCACGCGGTTTTGTGAATACATTTGAAACTCCTTCTCCAGAACTACCATTAACTGAAGCATTCATTAGTGTCGCTGTTTCCATTGAAGCGTCGTTAGTGTGTACACGAATACCGCCGTCGTCGTCAATACTGAATGGGCAATAATCTCCGTCTTGTGTTCCAAAATTAGCACCACTTGTATTATCAGAATTTCTTACACCCATAACCATAAAACCCTTATCACCGCTACTATGGGCAAGATCTTCAGTTTTTACACATGATTCAAGTGCGTCAACACCAGTATCAATATTACCTAAATGTGTTTCAGCATTTGCTAAAGTAGTTTGAGTTGCAAACCCAGAAATATTACCAGAAGAAATATTTACATTAACTTTATTGGATCCAACACATGCTTCAAGTGTATTTATACTTCCGTCTATCGTATCAAGTTTGGTTTGGATATTGTTTCCGTCAGTAGCAATTTCTGTAAGTGTTGTTTCAAGAGTATCTAAATTATCGCTGATATGTTCAAGATCAGTATGGTTTGCTGAAATAAGACTATTCAAAGAACTTTCAATATCGTCTTGTTTTGCTTCGGTGGAAGCACCACTTGCTAAAGACATGGAACCACTTGAAATATTTACATTAACTTTATTTGATCCCACACATGCTTCAAGTGTATTTATACTTCCGTCTATCGTATCAAGTTTGGTTTGTATATTGTTTCCGTCAGTAGCAATTTCTGTAAGTGTTGTTTCAATTGTATCTAAATTATCTGATACATGTTCAAGATCTGTATGGTTTGCTGAAATTAAACTATTTAAACTACTTTCAATATCGTCTTGTTTTGCTTCAGTTGAAAATCCAGAAATATTACCAGAAGAAATATTTACATTAACTTTATTAGATCCAACACATGCTTCAAGTGTATTTATAGATCCGTCAATAGTATCGAGTTTTGTTTGAACATTATTGCCGTCAGTAGCAATTTCTGTTAGTGTTGTTTCTAATGCTACAAGATCTGTATGGTTTGCTGAAATAAGACTATTCAAAGAACTTTCAATATCGTCTTGTTTTGCTTCAGTTGAAAATCCAGAAATATTACCAGAAGAAATATTTACATTAACTTTACTTGATCCAACACATGCTTCAATTGTATTTATACTTCCGTCTATCGTATCAAGTTTTGTCTGTACATTATTGCCGTCAGTAGCAATTTCTGTTAATGTTGTTTCTAATGCTACTAAATCTGTATGGTTTGCTGAAATCAAACTATTTAAACTACTTTCAATATCACCTTGTAAAGCACTTGTTGAAGCACCACTTGGTAATGCCGAAGAACTAACAACAACAGCACCAGTATTACAAGCAGTAATTTTTCCGTTGATAGTATTTAAATGACCATTTGCTGTATCTAAATCACTTGATACATGTTCAAGATCTGTATGGTTTGCAGAAATAAGAGAATTCAAACTACTTTCAATATCACCTTGTAAAGCACTTGTTGAAGCACCAGTTGGTAAAGCACTTGAAACAATATCTGTTTGAACATGACCAGCACTATCAACTAATATAGCAACACCTTTATCATTAGTTCTATCATATCCTAAAGACATACTTTTTAAAGCATTCTGTCCAGATCCAATAGCATTCGTATTATTAATATGACCAATAACTCCGTCTAAATGATTAATGGTTGTTTGTTGCAGTGCTTCTAAAGTATCCACATTAAGATTAACACTATCAGTTGAAAGTTTAATATTAGCAGTATTAGTAGCAATTGTATCTAATTTAGTGTGTGTGGTTGTATGGTGGTCTGTATGAACATTTAACGCTTTCAATAAATTTTGATTTGAGTTATTTGTTAGTTTAGACATTTTATACTATAACATAATATAAAAAATAAATAAAAAAATATGTAAAAAATCAAGTATGAATTGGTGATATAAAACCTAATCTATTTGCCGTCGTATCAAAAACATTTGACGCTTGTAGACCAGTTGAAGTATTACCTTGAAATTGTGATTTATTTTGTTGTTCAATAGGCATAGCAATACATTCATTACTACCACCCATAGCACCACCACCAGCAGAAGAACCATGACCACTAAATCGTGGATCCCCAGTCCCAGCACCCCCAGCATGATTACCAGAATTACTATATGGATCTTCCCAAACTTTAACATAACCAGCACTGCATTTTTGTCCCATGTTTATATATACTAATAAGATTTTAATTTTGTCTTTTTATTGTGATTTCCAATACTTTCATTTGGATCAAATATATCTTTCTTCTTCATGACTTTAGAATTTTTATTATGTGTTTTACCAGACATGATAGTTCCGTCTCGCATTTTATGAAATTCTTTTTTCTTTTTAGGTTTTGAATTATCACCAGTATCGAAAATATCTTTTTCTTTAATTTGTTCTGGTTTTCCAGCGTTCTTAATATTCTTATATTTAAAAATTTTGTTTTGATCTGGTAGTGGTTGATTTGAAGTTCTATGTTTATTGCTGTTAGTAAAAGTAGACATACACCTAAAATTTTCTTGTTCAATTCTCATATATATTATGTTAAGATAAATATTTTATTCACAAATTAAAATGTAAATATATATTATAAAATGTTAATCACAATATACAATAATGAAGCAAAGGATAGTTTCCAAACTACTTTCAAAAGCAACTTGATATTACCTAAAAATTGTGAACTTAAATTAACCAATGCTTTTATATCTTTAGCACATAGAATTACTATACCAACAGATAAAAGAACTTTTAAAATATCAGCAAATGACGAAAGTGCTGGAACTGCACATGATATAGTTATTGACGCTGGGATATATGCTTTATCTGCTTTAGCAAAAGAAATTCAGACTAAAGCACAAGCAGTAGTAGATACTAATAAATTAAATTTAGTAGTTAATGTTGACTATGATTCTCAAAAAGGATATGAACAAGGTGCCTTAACACTTGATATAAAAGCATTATCATTATTTGCTAATCTTTATCAAAACATGCCTATAAATACTGGTGATTACGCAACATTTGTTAGAATTGAAAATGATACATTAGTTAGTGATTCTACTGCTATTCTTACAATTAATGGTGGTGTTAATTTTCTTGGTATGAGTTCTATCCTAAATACTGCTGGAACACCAGCAGAAGTTAGTTCATGGGCATACATGCTTGAGAATGACGAAATAACATTTCACCAATGGTTAATAGCAAATCAAAATGGAAATGCTCACCAACCACCAAGTATTCCAGCAAATTTAGATCCTTATGGTGCTTTTTCCATTCAAGACAACGGAAACGACGAAAACTACTGGGTTGGTTTAACGACTGGAGATACAGATTTGGACGGCGTTGTTGATAATACTTTTACCCAAATAACAAACATTGACGACTTACCTATATGTATGTTAGTTGTGAAATCAACAAATGGAGCATTTCTTGCTGGGTCAGTGCATATTTTTGAAAATAGTGCTGGTGCTGGTCTTGTTGAAGTTGGAAGATTGAAAACTGGTTTTAGTCATAATGATAAAATAGGTATGAGTATACAAAATGGTAGTGAAGTTGTTTATTGGTATAGAGCACATAATGGAAACAAATGGAAACCAATTTCTATAAAACATACAGCAACAAGATATACACCAACAAATGGTCAACCATTACAATTTGCTTATAGTGTTTATGGTAAGAATGGTGGAACAAGTCATACAGACGCAAGTATAAAAAATTGGTATGGTTCTTTTGCTGACGACGACGCTGAAGAAGTTTCTGATTATGGACAATATATTAATTGGGATTGGAATTCTAATGGTGAACAATTAGGTTTTACTGAAAGTAATTATTTTAAGAATACAAGTGGAACAACTAATGTAGCAGAACTTGAATTTGCAAATGAAGACCCAGTTGAAGTTGACGGAGATTCTACTAATGAAACATATAAGACAGCACCTTATATTAATCTAATGATTGAAAATTTACCTATAAATTCTTATAGTGATACTAATACAGATACTACAGAAAATGAATTAGATAATTCTAAATGTATTGCTTCTATTCCACGATATGATCAGAATGGTAGATTCACTATCGGATATAATTTAATGTACAATCCAGTAGAAGCAAATGTTATTAAACTTCATAATGAACATGAAATAAACCTTTCTCAACTAAGATTTAGACTACAACAAGCAGACGGACAGATTCCACAAGATTTAGACCAACCCATGTCTTTCGTATTAGACTTTAATGGTGAAAAATAATTACCAATCTATAGTTATTGGTTTTTCAAATCTTGTTATTTTAAATGGTGGTATAACCTTTTTAGGTCTTCCACGCTTCTTTGGCGTTTTAACTTCTTTTGTTTTCTTATCTTTTTTTTCTTCTTTAGATCTTAAATAATATTCTTTGAAGTATTGTTTCCTTTCGTTAGTACTCATTTTGTATCTTACTTCATTATTATCAGTCATATAATATAATGAGATATTTAATTTTAAATATTTTTACTTAAAATTATTTGAATGTATTTTAAATCAATGAGTAGATATACTGAATATGTTAAACAAAAAGTTTTATGCCCAGTATGCAATTGTATTATTTCTAAAGGACATAGAGAACCACATTTAAAAACAATCAAACATGTTAAGAATTTGTTAAATGTAAAAAAATATAATAATTAAGGATTATTACTTAAAATAAAAATGTATATATATATTAAGAATGAAATCTTACTCATGGATCGTTGAAGTTCAAAACCCTAAAAATATTGAAGAAAATGTTTGGTTCTATGCTGGAGATACTTTAGAGAAAGTGTCTAATGAATGGAAGAATCAAACTGGTAATACTTTTCTCAATTATCATAAACTGCATAACATATATCACAATCGAAACAAAGGTGATACTCTTTTAATTAAAGTTAAAAAAGTAAAACAAAATGTAAGTGAAGTTATTTCTGTACATTAATCTTTTCTTCTAAATCTTTTTTATAATGTATGTCTAATTCATTCATTATAAATTTCATTCTCATTTCACTAATAAGATCTACTAATTCACAATATCTTTTTTTACTCATTCTAAAACATGCGCTACATACGACACCAATGTATTCAAATTCTTTATTCTTATTTTTCTGTATAGAAGCATTACAGATATTACAATTATTTTTTTTTATTTCTATTTCCATTTAATTTATACACAGATAATTAATTTAATAATAAATAATTAGTGATTTTGTGAATTAATTAATTACACAAATTATAATATTTATATATTCTATAGAATGACTGATTTTGGTAGAGTACCACTTATGGAAGTTGAACAACCAGCAAAAGAAGAAAAAGAAATATTTGAGAAACCTAAAACAGATTCAAAAACTAATTCTGCTGAAGACGATAAAAAATTAAAACTCAAAGAACACCTAAAGAAATGTAGGGAAAAATCTGCTGAAGTAAGGAAAGCAAAAGCACAAGAAAAGAAAAAGAATAAACGACCAGTTGGAAGACCAAAGAAAGTTAAGGATCCTAAACCAAATATTAATATGGTTGTTGCAGAAGAACCAGTAGCAGAAGAAGATCCATTAGAATCAATACAAGAACAAGCAGAAGATAAAACTGAAGTAGAAATATTCAAACCAGAATTAAAAACAATACCAGAAGATAAAGTATTAGAACCACCACCACCAGTACCAAAAGCACAACCAGTATTTGATATGGATATGTTGTTAAATAAATTTGACGAAAGAATGAATGATAAACTTAAAGCATTTCAAGTTCCAGAACCAGTTGCAAAACCAGCAATTCCAAGTATGGGATTTGATCCAAATGTTTTAGGTTTTGTTTCATATATGAAAGACCATGAAGAAAAGATTAGGAATGAAGAGAGAACAAAATATGTAATGGAACTTGAACAGAAAAAGAATGAAACACTCATGAACAATACTAAAAAATACTTTAGTAGATTACCCCCAAGACAATTTCAAGCACCAGCACCAGCACAACCAAGACAAAATGATATTTGGGACGATTTATTAAATCCACGAAGAAAATAATATATATATATATAAATAATGGAAGAAGCAGTAAAAGTTAGTTGTTTAACCAGATTTAAAATTTGGTTTAAGAATGTTAAATGCAGAAGTTCATGTAGCAATTGTGTTATAGATAAAAGTGAAACAAATATATCAGTTGACTTTGACGGAGACGGAAATACAGATTTAACAATTCCTATTAAATAAATATCTTTTAATATATTATAAAATGGTATGTGCTTTGTGTGAAAAACCCAGTGAATTTTGGTTTGGATCGTTATGTGGTAAATGTAGAAAGATAAAACATTACATGTCTATACATGGTGAAAGAGTTTATGAAATTTTAGATAATGTATTATCGAGAGCAAAAGATAAACAAATTATTAAAGAAGCAGAAGAAATAAAAGAAGAGATTATTCAGAAACAACATAATCTTCGTAGCAAGAAACAGATTAAGCGTGGTGAAGAAATTGAATAAAGTATTATATTAAAATATGTATATATATTAATATAGCATGAATGAGAATGAATTAAAAATGTTCCCAGTTAGACAAGACGACGAAGTTTACCAAGTCAAAAGAGATATACCAGAACCACTACAGAAACCACCATTCGTTTCTATTATTTGTGGTGGAAAGGGAAGCGGAAAAACGAGCAGTCTTATCAACGAATTATGCCGAAGTAATATGTATGGTGAAAAGAAAGAACAAGAACCAGTATTTGAAGATATTATAGTTTTTTCTGGAACTCTTGGTTCTGATTCTACAAGTAGACATTTAATTAAAAAAGCAACTATGGTTTCAAATACTTATGACGACGAAAGTTTAAGTAATATTGTTGATTATCAAAGAGCAAAACCTAAAAAGGATAGACGACATATTTGTATAGTTGCTGACGATATTGCTTCCATGATTAAAAGTAGGGATAGTGAGTTGTATAAATTAACAAGTACACATAGACACTATTTAGTTTCAATGTATTATTTAGTACAGAATTGGAAAATGCTTCCACCAGTTGCAAGATCTAACGCCAGTAATTTTCATATATACAGAATACCAAGTAGTAAAGAACAAGAAAAGATTTTTGAAGATTTAGGTTTTCTGGGTAATAAAAAAATGATCAAAGCATTATATGATTATGCTACAAATAAACCATATAACTTTTTATTTGTTGACGCATTAAAAAATGAATGTTATAAATGGGGATCATGTGAACCAGAATTTTTATGGAAAAAATATAGTGATAGTGGTGGATATAATGAACCATTTACAATTCCAAGTAATGCTGATATTGTTATGGACGAAGAAGATTAAATTTATTTTTATTTTATATACATATTTTATAATATGAATGAATTAGAAAGTTATTACAATCAAAGTAGTCAAATGGGACAAACTTTAGGCATGATACAAAGGGGAGAAATTCAACAAAGAGTAGGAGCATTACAAGCACAAGAAGCAAAAGACGATATTACTGAATCACTTGCAACAGAAAAAGAAAAAGTTGAAGAAGAAGGTGGTGGTGTTGGTATGGGTGCTGGTTTACTTACTAAAGAAGGTGTTTCTGTTGTAGGTAAAAAAGTAATTAAAACTGCTACAGAAAAAGCAAGAACTCTTATACAAAGTAAAGTAGACGAATTATCTGAAGCAAAAAGTGCTGGAACTCTTGGTGAGATAGAAGGAACTGGTGAAAATCTTGCTCAAACTGCTCTAAATCTCGCAAATAACCCAGTTATTAACCCACCAGTTTCTGGTGCTGGTGGTGGTGGTGCTGGTGCTGGTGGTGGTGGTGGTGGTGGTGGTGGTGCTTCTGGATCAGCACCACAACCACAACTTGGTAGTGGTAATGCTAATTTATCTGATAATATTGACGACGATTTAATATCTAATGACGATATAGCAAATACAATTGGTGGTGGAGTAGATCGTGGTGCTGGTGGATTTGTAAGTAAAATTAAAAATTTGTTTAAGGGTAATCCAGCAGAGAATGCTGTGAATACACAAGTAGAAAATGCTGGAGCAATTAGTGCTAAAACCATGAGTGATTTAGGTGATAAAATTGGTGTAGATTTTGGTGATCTATCGAAAGGTGATATTGGTGAAGCACTTGGTAATACTTTAGGTAAGGGGGCATTAGACGCTGAAAAAATTACTTCTGGTTTAGGTCTTGCTGGAGACGCTATGGAATTTCTCGGACCAATTGGTTTAATTGCTGGATTGGGTGCAAGTATTGCTGGAATATTTGAAAGTAAAAAAGTTAATAATGATTTAATAGCAAAACAAAATGATATTAATACCATGACCGATAATATAAATGGTATGGGTGGAATGTCTTTTGGTTCTATTTCAAATACTGCTTTAGATACTTCACAATTTAGATCTGGTGGTTCAGCATTAAATTTTTAATTTACTTAAGTAAAAAATGTTTTAATATATTATGACTTACTATCAAAAAAATAGAGAAAAAATATTAAATTATCAAAAACAATATAATTTAAAAAATAGAATAAAAATTATAGAATATCAAAGAAATTATTATTTACATAGAAAATATGGAACCATAGAAAAATTTAGTATAATAGAAAAACCAATTCTATTAACTTTTGATTAGTACTAATACATATTATTTTGGGAATTTACATTTTTTATTTAGTCATTATTTTATATTATCTTATAGTATAAAATGAGTAAAAGGTATTTATCTATTGCGTCTTCAAATGGTGGTAATGGTGTTTTTGGATATTCTGCTGGTAATCCACAACTTAAATTTTTAGTGAGTAATAATGGTATGCTTCAATCACAAGAACTACGATTTCAAGGAACATTTAAAAGAGTTGCTAATACAAATTCTGCAACTAATCCAACTCTTAATGAAGTTGATAAAACAAAAGATTTAAATTTGGACGCTTTTGTCGGTATACAATCTGTAATTCAGAATTTGGAAATAAGTTCAAGACAATACAGCAATCGTTCATTAGAATCAATCCAAAACTATCCACGACTGGTTGGTAATTTCATGTCTTCACTTCATTCTAAATCTGGTCTTGATACTCAAATGTTTCATGAACAAGGTTCAAAAGGTTATGGTTTTGATACACTCAATGAAGAATCACATTTAGACGGCACCAATGCTTCAACTAAATATAGTTCTGCTGGACAGAAAATAGCACAGAGAGTTCCATATTGTGCTACTAAAGGAATTCCATTTGATATACGATTGGTATGTGGTATGTTCATGTCTAACGATATTGATTTAGAAGCATTAGGTGGTCTGGCGATTACCATTAATTTAGCGCCAAATGAAAATGTTATTTATGGTACTGACGCAAGTTTATACCATTATATTATTGAAAACCCACGACTTGTTGTACCAGTGCTTTCTAAAACAGAAAACCAACAAATGGCGTTAATGCAAAATCCAAATCCACAAATGAACTTTTTAAGTTTCACTTCACTTTACAATACAATTAATTCAACAGATCAGCAAGTGGTTCATAGAGTATCTTTGAAAGGTGTTATTTCAAGTATGTCTAATTTTATTCCAGTAAGTTATATTAATAGTTTTACAGAAAATGGACAAGCACAATACAATCCAGCAATTCAGAAATTAGTATATAACATGGACGGCAAACGATTTCCACTTGAATATTCTATTGAAGTTGATAGGGACGAAACACTTAAGGAAACTGAACAACCAACAACTAATCCACAATTGTTAAGAAATTATCTTGAATCATTTAGGAACTCTAAAGATATTAAGAAATCTTGTATTAACCCAGTTATTTCTGGTGTTCAATCGCAGATAGATAAACATGGTGTATTTGGAATTGGTTGTAGTTATGATTCTGTTTCTAATGCTGGTATTCCAGCAGAAGTTTCAACACTTGGTTTTGAACTTCAAGCAAAACTTACAGACCCAACTAAATTTGCTTCATTACCAAATGCTCAAACTACATTGTCTTATGCTGTGTATACATACTATCTTTGCCGTCAATCAGTTCAAGTTGCTAATGGTGGTATTCAAGTTGTAGCATAATTGTTTAATTTTATTTTTAATTAATATTTTTTCTATTTATATATTATAAAATGTTAAAAGTCAGTAATTCTATACCGATTTCAAATTATTCTCAAGTTGTTATTAGCGATAATTCTGGTGCTACATTCAAACCAAAAACTAATAGTCGTGTTAGAATAAATCTGCCCAGCACTCTCGGCATGATAGATTTTCATTCTTCATATATTCAGTTCAATACTAAAGTGTTAAAAAATGGAACTCAAGGAACCACTAATACTTATAAATGCGGTTTTGGTAATCGTCAAGGAGCAGAACAAATTGTTCGTGATTTAATTATTCGTGTTGACGGAAGACCATTAGAAACTATTACTAATTATAATGTTTTAGATAAAGCACGACGAGATTATGCCCATGATCTCACACTTAATAATCTTGACGCAGTTTATTCTCACGCAACACTTATACCAGACAATCCAAGTTATGCTGTTCAAGAGTGGAATGTTAATACTTCAACTTTTACTTATAATAATATTTCTACAAAGAACCAAATGCAACTTGATCTATCTGGTTTACTATCAATGAAAACTGGATTTCCAATTGTTGCTACTGGTAATGTTGAGATTGAATTTATTTTAGACGACGCAGAAAATGTACTTGTTCCACAACAAGATATGTCTGCTGTTGCTTGTGTTCCATTTAACGCAGACGGAAACGGAGCAATTACTGGTGGTAAATTAACTTTAAATGCTGTTATGGCGGACGCACGAAATAATACAGATAATGTATACGCAGTTGGAAATTGTTTTGAATTATTAATGACTAAAGCAGATAATTCTGTTGTTAAAAGATATTTTGATATAACTACACCAACTGCTGTTAATGGTGGTTCAAGTAAATTAGAAATTACTTCTAATAAATTTGTTAATGGTTATTTACCAAACAACGACCAATATGCTTCTGTAAGTATTAGACCAATGTTTAACCGAACTTATGTTAATACAACTACTGAACCAACACTTCTTACCAATGAACAATGGACTTATGAAGTAAGCAATGTTGAATTTGTTTGTCGTTCTATCGAAATGCCCCCACCATATCTTAATGCTTTACAGCGAAGAATTCAAGGCGAAGGTCTTGTAATGGATTGTCCAACTTATTCTATGTATCTTGCAAATATTCAACCAAATCTTATTAGACAATCATTACTTGTTCCATGTTATAGTTCCAGAGTTAAGGGAGTTTTGTCTGTTCCACTATTATCTGCTCAAGAAAATTACCAACATGATAGACAAGGTAAAGTGGACGGACTACGAGAATACCAAGCAAAGATTGGATCACGAGTGGAACCACAACGACCAGTTGATATTACCAATTGGACAACTGATACACAGCATGAATATCATGCGCAAGAACATATCCAAGAACTTACTAAAACACTTAATGCTGTTGGAATTGGTGAAAGGTCTTTAGCAAGGTGGCGTGATAATTTCGTTTTTGGAAGAAGACTTGGTGCTATGGGTGGAAGTGAAGACTTGAGTGAAAAGGGTTTTAGGTGGGAAATCACTTATAATACAAATACTAATTCAGCAAAGAATGTATATAATTTCGTGTCTATGGTAAAACGATTACAGATAGTTCCAACTGGTGTAAATATCTTTGGTTAGTTTTACATTTTTTTTACTTTTTTAATTTCTATTGATATATTAATATGTCTAATAAAAATCAACAACAAATGAATCAAGCACAGAGAAATAGGTTTGCTTCATTACCCAGTAGAACAAATAATATACAGAAACAAAAACAAGAAGCAGAACAAGTTGAACAATCACAAATGCAACAGACACCAATACCACAAACTATTATATTAGAAAGTAATAGATTAACAAGTAGACAAGAAGATATAAATGCTGAAGGTTATAGTACTAATCATAGGTGGACAACTGAATATTCTAATGGTGGAATCCAGATTAGAAAAGGGGACGAAATTCGGATTAATTCAGCATACATTTCGTCAATTGGTGTTGGTGATTTAATTGAATGGGATATTAGAGAAGATAGTTCTACACAAGATAATAAAGCAAATTGGATTTTTAGTTATTATGGGTGTAATGATCATTTGAACGATAAGCGTTCTGGTTATAATATGAAAGAAGTTGCTAATAGTGAGAATAGTAAATTTGGTGGTAATGGTAGATTTAATTTTGATTGTGATAATTCACCATGCCCATTAATCAGAATTACACCTAAATCAACAATTGGAACACCAACCCCAATATTTGGTGGTGAAATGACTGGAGAAAGATTATCATGGTTTCAAGACCCTTACCTTAAATGTAGATTCTATGGTGAAACATTTACCATAAAAACACCAGTATTAGACGACCATTACGAATTCATTTTACACCCAAAATTACATTTAACCGATACTGGTGATCATTTAGCGTATGCTACTGCTATTCAATGTAAAAGATATACTGGTAATAATGTAATTGAAACTATAGACCCACGAGCAATTATGGGTATAGGACAAACATTAAATTTTAAATCTCAACCAGAAGCATATATAACAGCAAATCCAAATACTAATTTTCATGATAAAAATGTTAATGATTGGGTTTTTACCATTCAAGATTTTAGAGTTGCACATGCTGATAGTGGTATAAGTGGTGCTAATGTTTTAATTGTAGATAGTTTAAATAATTTAACTGGTTTAAATTTTCCTATGACTGAAACTATAACAACTACTGCTAAATTACTAATAGGAAATTTGCCGTCAATCTGTTCTTCAAGTGAAACTTTTGCTAATGAATATCCACATACAGCATTATCAACTATTGTATGGACTGGTAAAACTGCCGATAATTATATTGAAGTTGGTGATAAATTTAAACAATATGAATTTTGTGGTGTTAGTTTTGATAATATAGATCATACGCAAGGTAATCTGTGTATTCAATCAATAGACTCACAAACTGAAAATAAAGTATTAGAAGTTCAAGTAGCAAGTTCAAATCAAACAGCAACAAAATCAAAAATAAAACTACACATGATTTCGTTAATAGAACCAACACCAGCAAATCATAGAAGCGATCAACAAGTAATACAATTTCAGTTTGAACCAAATTCAGTAGAGCATTCTCTAATGAAAGCGTCTGGTGGTGGAGCAAATGCATTAAGTGTATTTACTAAAATAATTGGAACAAATTGTGTTGTGTTTGATTTCTTTGGTGGTGGTGCTATATCTGGTAGAGAAATTGCAGTATGTTTTTTATACACTCAAACGACCCCAACAAACTATTCTAATTTTAATTATGATACAACTAATAATATAATACAATTAAATAATGTTAGAAGAAATCAAAATAGCGAAACATTATTAAATTTATTATCAACTGGTCAACCAATTACATTCAATACAACAATAAATAATTCTGAAGATTATTATTTAATAATAACACCAAACTTTTTTACAGATTTTACAGCAAGTTTTACACATGAAGAATCAAAACAATTTAGGGGAGAAACTTGGGATTGGTCAACCAAATTAGCAAGTGGAATAAATGGACAAAAAAGAATTGATTACTATGGATACATAAAAGATAATAATAATGAATTAACAGCAACTAATTTAACTACTACTAATAACAGAGCATTATCACATAGTCAATTACAAAGTAATTCTTTTAATTTTGAAAATCCATTAGATAATTCTAATATTGATAGACCAATGAAATATGCTGGATATATTAACAATGATTCAACTAATATTGAAGTAAAACATTATGCTCAACATGAATTAAAGATTGAAGAAAACTATTCTTCACCAAGTGATATTGCTACTGCATTAACAGAACAAACACATTATGTAGGTAAAGCAATTAATAAAAATGGTGTTGAAGTTCCTAATAGTGAGAGTAATGGATTGATACAAAATGCGTACTATATACCAGTATGGACTTCTGCTGGTGATTTAACAGATAGTAGTGTTGTTGGTAATACAAACCCAGATCAAAATAAAGAAAATGCTTTAACTGGTAAATTACAAGGAGTTTTACAATCAAATTCATTTTTATTAAGATATAAAATGAAAAATAGTCCAGTTGCTCATTATAGTAAAACCGACGAAGCAACTTATGCTGAGGACGGAGATTATGATATATATTTTAAAACTAAAAATACATACATAAATAAACCAATAGCATTTCAAGATATTACTAAACCACTATTAAAATTAAATGGGAACGACGACGCAAGTGCTGGACATGAATTTTCTTTAACAGCAGATTTAGACCAAACCAAAACTTCAACACTTGAACTTGTAAATGCTACTCAAGTTCAAGGTAATTTACAATTTGCTAAATGTTTTACTTCTAAATCTTCTGCTCAAAATCCAGTAATAAATGGTTTTCCAATTGAATATGCGCCAGATAGTTTTATATCTCAATATTGCGGATCGAATAATGTAAGTATATCATGGGACGACACGAACAGCAGATTTAAAATTGACTTCTTACACCAACCAGCAGTATCAAAATTTGAACCAAGTGCAGAAGGTATTGTTCAAGAAGGCGGTCAATTATCTACAACCATTTATTATCCAGCACCAGTTGGTAGAAATAATAATTTATATAAAATGCCCAGAACAAGAGTTGGTGGTGTTAATATTGAAAATTGGTCTTCACAAGATTTTTCTAATATTACGACCCCACAACAAGTTAGAAATCTATGTAATTTAGATAGTTCTGTTGATTTATCTACTGAATGGTTTATAACAGATACAACATTAGATACAAATAAACCAACAGCACAAAATAATTATAATGATATTGGTAATAGATTTTGGAATAAACTTGGTTTTCTGAATTCACAATTATATAAAAATGTTGTTGGTAGTTCTTATGATTCTAATTCAAATCGTTATATTCCAAATGGAACCACTGATAATTTAGTTGATATTGCTGACGCATTAATAACCGCTGAAGAACCAGCAGAGAACACACCATTTTTCTTTATAAATGAAAAATTTGACGGCAGTAAGACCGAACCAGCAACAAACCAATTTGGTTCCATTGGTGGTTTAAATTTCAATTCTCATTTAAGCGGATATGGAATACCAAATACAACTGGCGTTCCAATTACTTTTATATCCAATGAAACATTAAGTAATTTAAATATAGACGCAGTAAATGCAGACCACCCAGATCCAAAAAAAAATCCACCAGTAATAAGACCAAAATTCAGTGAATATCTTTCTACATATAATCCAGATAGAGAAAGGAATACTGGATATAGTTTTACAACCGAACCTAATAGTATGACTGCTGGACAATTACCAATAAAAACAGAATTTCCATATTTCTATGTTATGTCTGATATAATAGAAACTGATTTTAACATATCTGTTAATAAAGGTACTGGATTAAATTGTCTTGGGGTCATGTCTAAACTGAATGCTGAAGGTGATTTTTTCTTTCAATATCAAGCACCACAATCATTCTTTGCTACAAAGGATAAACTCATATCCAGTATTACAACAGAATTAAGAACACCAACATTAGGTATTCCACAAGCACTTTCACCATATAGTTCTGTTATATATCAGATTTCAAGATATGCTCCAACACCAATTCAAGTTGCACCCCCAGTTTGGATTGAACAAAAAATGGTCTTTGACCAAATGAAAAACTTACTTCAAAATATAGCAACAAGTTTAGCACCAGCAATACCAATAACAGCAGACCAACAAATAGGGGATAGTATGGGGGGTCAAGTTCAAGGTGAATTCCCAGACGCACCATTACAAATTAATACAGCAGACCAAAGGGATATTTACCAATCCATGATCAATTCTATTTCTGGTAGAATCACAGAACCATTACCAGCAGTTCAACAAGCATTACCAAGTCTTCGTGGTATACAAAATCCATTACAACTAACAGACGAACCAGCACCAGAATTATCAGAAGAACAACAATTGGAATATGAATTAGCAGTTCATGCTATTCGTGGTAGAACACGACCAAATACCCCACCACCAAATTTAATAAGACCATTTCCAGTTAATTTAGGTGGATTGCGTCATAC
>Ga0209337_1001381_pt1 | contig 18498 bp, 16 predicted proteins | sample LinPmetageLP53_FD_184044 | JGI IMG/M metagenome (GOLD analysis project Ga0209337, IMG submission 184044) | Marine viral communities from the Pacific Ocean - LP-53 (SPAdes) (version 2) | ecosystem: Environmental > Aquatic > Marine > Oceanic | place: Pacific Ocean | collected 2010-02-08 | reverse complement strand
TGGACACATGAACCATCTAATAAAGACGGTTCTGGTTCTTTCACTTTTACATTAGAAAGTGGAGGGGGAGATACCTCTGCAATAACTGGTAATATTAATTTTGGATTTTAATTAAAAAGGGGGATCAAGTGGGAGAATTGAGTAAAGATAGTAAGTTTACCTTAAGTTTAGAAACTGCTATTAGTATAGCAGTAACTATAGCTATGGTAGTAGGTATGTGGTATTCTCTGCAAGCAGAAATAGAACTTGCAAAAGAATTACCAGAACCAGAGGTGTCACGTATGGAGTACGATCTTAAAGATCAAATGATTCGTGATACAATTATGAACACAGAAGAAAAAGTAGAAAAACTTGAAGAGAAGGTAGATTCGGTTAAAGAAGATACACAGATGATTAACGAAACTCTTCTTAACATGAATAAAAACTAATGGGGTTTAAAAATGAATTATTATTATGGTATGTTATGTTTGCTATTATCACTACTATTGCAATCACCCTTACATTCACAGTCAGTTAATTTAAATAGCTTTGCACAAGTACAAGCATTAAATCTAGAAGACTGTGCGGTAATTCAAGTGAATGCAGGTTGGAATTATAAAAACAGAGTAAAAATAGAACAGTTAGCTGAGCTTTGTTATATAGGTGAAATAGATTTAAGTAATAAAATTATAGGTGCTGTTATTCAAAAAGAATGGAATATAAAAGTTGTGCCTACTATTATCATACTTAAAGAAGGCGTAGAAGTAATGCGATATGAACCAGGAATATCTATGAGGTTTGACGAACAAGAAGTGTTTAATGAAATAAAAAAAGAGATTAAGTAGTTGAAAGGCGTACATAATCAGACGAGAAAAAGTAACGGAAAGAAAAAAACTAGACAAGGTCATGGTAAAAACACTAAATTCGGTACTAAAGATAGTAAGAAACATTATATAAAGCGCAGCAGAGGACAAGGATAATGGCAATAAAAAAAGATTCTAGATTAGCAAGGGCTGGTGTATCTGGTTACAACAAACCTAAAAGAACGCCTAGTCATAAAACTAAATCACATATTGTAGTTGCTAAGTCAGGCGATAAAGTAAAAACTATTAGATTTGGACAGCAAGGAGTTAGTACAGCTGGTAAAAAAAAAGATCCTAAATCTAAAGCTAGGCGCAAAAGTTTTAAAGCAAGACATGGAAAAAATATAGCTAAAGGCAAAATGTCTGCAGCTTATTGGGCTAACAAAGTAAAATGGTAAAGGAGTAATTATGCCATCAGGAAAAGGGACATACGGTAGTAAACCAGGAAGACCTAAAAAGAAAAGTAAAAAAAAGAGTAGAAAAAAAAGTAAAAAAAAATAATTACTATAACAAAAACGGAGATAATACCAATGAGTAAAGTAACAGAAGCAGTAGATCTTATGGGAGCAGCTAGTACTAAAATGGAAAGTTTAGTCGAGCAACATAATAAACTAGTTCAAGAAGTACAAAGTGCTAACGAAAGATTAGCAGAAGTTAAACAAATGATTATTGAACACCAGGGATATATAAAAGGCCTAGAAGCGTGTGAAGAGTCATGTAAACCAGGAGATAAATAATGGGACCATTATTAGCAACATTACTTGCAAAACTTGGAACTGAAAAGTTACTAAAGGCTATTGTATTACATTTAGGACAACACTTAGTTACTAAGTCTAGTAATAAATTAGATGATAAGTTATTCGCAGAAATTAAAAAAGCGTTAGCATAGTTAATTAATAATAGGAGGTTTCGTTGAAACTTAAAAAACGTGGAATTGTAATACCCGACCAGCACTATCCTTTAGAAAATAGAGCAGCAGTCGAATGTGTTAAAAAAGCAATACTTAAAGTAAAGCCTACAGTGTTTGTAAACTTAGGTGACGTAGGAGAGTGGGAGTCTTGTTCTGCTTGGAAGTATAAAGACAAGAAGCTACCACCATTAGAGTTTCAGCTACCCTTAGTTGATGAAGAAATAAGATTAGTAAATAGAGGATTGGATGAGTGGGATGAAGTTTTGGAAGAAATCGGATGTAAAGAAAAGTATTTACTCCAAGGCAATCACGATATCTGGTTGGATAATTTTGCTAATAAGTATCCCTATCTTAATGACTACAACTTTTATGAAGCGTGTAGGATTAAAGAAAGAGGATATCAGTACACAGAATACAACTTACCAATCCAAGTAGGTAAGTTGGTATTCTTTCATGGTGCGTTTGCAACAACGTATCATGCAAAAAAACATTTAGAAACGTATGGAGAAAATGTGATGTATGGACATGTACACGACATTCAACGCCATACACAGACGAAGTTTAATAACACTATTGGTGCTTGGTCTATGGGTTGTTTAAAAGATATGTCTCATGAGAGTAATAAGTGGCTTAAAGGACGATTACATAACTGGGGTCACGCATTTGCTATTGTTGATTGGTTTGACAATGGTGAGTTTAAAGTAGAAACAGTAGAGATTAAAGATGGTAAAACAAGTGTTTGGGGAGAGATAATAGATGGAAACAAGTAACTCAACTGGCGGTCCTATGCAAGGATCGTCTACTAACTCCTCTAGAAGAACGTATAATATGAAGAGTAAAAAGAAAAAAGTTAAAATGAAAAATATGATGGATATAACTAGAAACAAAAAGGTGAAGTTATGATAAATACAAGAAATAATCCTTTACTCAATAAAGCTCAAAAAGCTAGTGGTAAAAAAGATGGATTAACTGGTAGAAAATTAGGTTACTATTTAGGAAATAAATTAGGTATGGGAAATATCAAAGGTGGTAAAACGTCTTTAGATAAACTTATTGAACCGCTTAAAAGATACTAATGGCAAAAAAAATATTAAATTTAAATAACTTTAGTGGAGGATTAAATAATTCTGCTGCTCGTAGGGATTTATTGCCTAACGAATTTGCTGTATTAGATGGACTAGATAATGAATTTTATGGAAAGCTAGTACCATTAGGTAAATTAACCGATAGAACAGTAAGTGGGTTGCCTACTAGTAATACACTTAAAGATGGTTCAGGTTTATTACATTTTAATTCTGATGTTAAGATCCACAACACTAGTGAGGTAGCTGGAGAGTATCTAGCTTATCATGATGTAAATAACAAAGGTGTAAAATTTATAGAATTAATAAGTGGTAGCGATACAAAGCAAGACACAGTGCACGGAGGTACTGTTACTATTGGTGATAGTAGTTTTGCTGGTGAAGTAGATATGTTTGCATTAGATGGAGATATAAGAATATATGGAACACATACGCTATCTACTACTGCTAATACTTTTAGCCTTCCAAAGATTATACAAAGAATTAAATATACTAGAAATTTAGCTAGTGCTACTACATTACAAGTAGTAGAAGACAAAGTAAAAGCAAATGATATACATTTAGCACCAGTTACTGTAGGTTCGTCTGCAATATATGATAATACAATGCATAAAAAAGGAGGAGCTAGTTCTCCTAAACCTATAAGTGATTCTGAAATATTTATGATAGATGATGCTACAACTAGCTTAGGCTATTATAGCGGTCAATATAGTTATGTTAATTTTACACAAACATTATTAGGTAATTATTTAAATGCTCATGATGATGTATCTAGTACTAATTTTGGTGGAATGCTTGTTGTTGCATACTTTAATGGATCACCTTCATCTGTTTCACAAGACGACGAAAGTTCTATTGTAGTATATAAAAGTACTTCTAATAAAATTTATGGATTATGGGGTACTTTAATATACGATGACAAACAAGAATCTGGACCTACTTATTTAGGAGACGTGAAGCAGCCAAGTTTATCTGAAAACAAAGTTAGACAAATGCATTTAGCATTTGCGGGTAGACCATCTAAAAAAGATAGAGTTACAGGGTTTAAAATATACTGGGCTTTAATAGATAGTTATGCAGTAATGGGACAAGAAGTATCTGGAGATGTTGGTCAACGTTACATGTTAGCAGAAGTTAACTACGAACAAGGTGTAAGACTTACAGGTGAAACTGGATTTTCTAAGTTTGATATTAAAAGCATGGGTAGCTCAGCTAAAAATCATTACGTATTTCCTTCTACGGGGTTTGGCGTAACTACCGTTTTTGAAGGACAAGCATTAAGTGATTTAAGTATAGAAGAGCCTCTACTGTCTGAAAAACACACAGCTATAGGAAGGCCTAACACAGGCGGTAAAACGTCCACAGTAGTCAATAGAAAGCTTTATATAGGTAATGTACAGTACTATGATGACAATAATGTAAGAAAAACAGCTAATGATAGACTTATGAAGTCTAATGTTAACGATTTTGATTTTTTTGATGCAGATAGTTTTATAGATGTAGAAGTAAATGATGGTGAAGATATAACAGTATTAGAAAATTTAAGTGGTAGAATATTACAATATAAACAAAATACATTATATATTATTAACGTAAGTAGAGATATAGAATTTTTAGAAGGAACTTATGAACAACGTGGTTGTTTAAAGCATTCGCATTTAGTCAAAGGCGAAGGTTTTGTATCGTGGCTAAACAAATTTGGTTTATTTATGTACGATGGTAAACGATTAATTAACTTAATACAGTCTAAACAAACTGGTCAAAATAAAGTTGTATGGTCTGATATATATACAGATAGTATAAAGTTATCTTATGTGCCTAAAAAAGAACAGCTGATCTTGTTAAAGAAATCAACAAACACAGAAGGTAAAAGTCAAATTATTTTATTTGATTTAAAATCTATGTCATTTGTAAAAGAAACTACGTCTGGTATTAGTGGACAAAGCTACGAACCTTTTACTACTGACAATAGTACCAATATAGTACAAGATAATAACGGGGAGTTGTTAGCTATAACTAGTAATAATTATGCATTAAAAAAATGGGCAGATGCTAGTTGTGATAAAAAATACAGTGCAGGTGTAGTGTTAATGGAAACAAAAGAGTTTACATTTAAAAAACCTAATACACCTAAAAATCTTACTGCAGTATATATATCTGCTAGAAATGGAGATAATATAAAAGTACAAGTAAGAGCACACACGTCTGGTAGCAATAACAAAGATTTGGTAGATCCTAACTCTACTGCAAATAATAATTTATTACCAACGAGTGACGAGATGTCTTATAAAAAAATTATAGTTAACAATGCAAAATTAAAAACTACTGCTAGTGAAAAAGTGTACGGATATTCTGTGCTATTAACAGTAGTAGCTGATGGTGACGTACAATCTGATTTAGAAGTAAATGATATCCAATTAGTTTATAGAGAAATGGTAACTACATGAGTAGAAGAGTTATAGACATAGCACGTAATAATGCAAATTTTATTCATCCTACTTTTAATAAAATACTTCAAAGGCCACCTTCTAACAATGAAGGAAATTTGGGGGATACTAGAATAGTAAGATTAGGATTAAAAATGTATACTTATGTAAAAACAGAAAAAGGATGGCAACGTAATGTATTTGAAAAAAATCCTACAGAATCTACTGGAACTGCAACAGAAACTGCTGCAGGTACAGATGTGCCTACTATAACAAATTTTGCAGCAGCGTATACACAGCAAGCAAGTGGACCTCAAATAGTTTTAAGTTATGGTTTTTCAAATGCTACTGGTGTTACTGATCAAAAATTAAGAAGAAGAAAAAGAGCGGGGGGAAGTAGTTCTTGGAGCAGTCCTGTTATATGGAATGGATCAAGTTGGGTTACAGATTCTACAACAGTTGTAAGTATAGCTAATAATTCATCTGCTAACTTTACAGATACTGCTGCTCTTGGATTAACTAACTCAGGGTCACAACAAGCTGATACATTTATGTACACGTTAGAAGCTAAATTTGGAGCTGCTGTAGTAGGTCCTGAAACAGTAGAATCTAATACTGGTATAATATTTGTAGGTACATCATACAATCAAAGAATTACGTATACAGAAAGTGGTAGTGGAGTAAGTGATGGAGATACAACAACTGGTTATTGGTCTGACGGTAAATTAATAGAGTGTGCTTCTAAAACAGCAACTCCTACAGATTTAGACACAACTAGTGGACAAGTAGCTTACAATTCTTCTATCGATGAATTTAGTATTTATGGAGATTTTCAACAAAATGCATTTGGTTTAAATAAAACTATTTACTCCAACACTGGTTTAAGTAGTGCTTTAGGTACTGGAACTAAATACACTAGAGAAGGACAAGGCTTAAACGGTTCTGAACCTAGCCTATATAAAACTAACAGTAACGGTACTACTACATTTTATAGGGGAGGATTTCCTAGCGCAGTAACATCTATAGCATTACAAGGAACTGTTGGCACGACTACTATACCTTTACGCATTACAGCAAACACACAAGTAACTAATAATTTTATATTATATAAAAGAGAGCATGGTGGTTCGTATGATGGCGGTACTAGTATTACACCTAGTGCTAAAGGTTATGCAGCTAACACTTCTGTAAATACGGACATTACAGTATCTAATTTGACACAATCACAACGTTACGATTTTAAAGTAGTAGCACAAGGATTAACAGATAGTCTTGCATTAGAAGTAACTAATGCTAATTTAACTACGTCTGGTACTCCAAGTCCTGCTGTTAATGCTAATCCTTCTAGCGTACAACATAGTAATTCGGGTACTGCAGGATATTATTATTCTGATGTAGTTACAGTAGCTGTTACTAATGGAGCTGGTAGTATATTTATACAAGCAGTGCCACAAAGCAATACCTTTCATATTCCTCAATATAGGGTAGCTAGTAGTGCTAGTAACAAAATTACAAGCGGTGGTAGTTGGACTACTGCTAGTGCATACTCATCAGATCAATCGTCTACTATAACACCTAATAGTGGGACTGTGTATGTACAATTTAGAAGTCAGTTAAGTTATAAAGCTTCTACCGACCAATACAGAGAAGGTGTTGCAACATTTAATTTTAGAGAAACAACTAGCAGTGGAACAAGTGTAGATTCTACAGTAGCTGGTATAAGATGGACTGTATTTCAGCCATAAGGAGATATTATGAATATTAATTCAAAGTTAAGCGTTTATCAAGCACAAGCTGGTGCAGAAGTGTCTGTTGATAAAGCACAAGCAGAATCCGAATATAGGGATAGTTTATTAGGAAAAACTATGTATTATGGTACTGCTGCTATGTCAGGATTTACTATGGGACATGAACTAGGTAAAACTATGCAACCTATGATAGATAACATGAAAGTTAGAAAACAAGCTAGGAAAGATTACAATGACAACCAACCAGCTAATTACGGAGGAGCAACAGAAAAAGGCACTCCTTACAATGAAAAACCTCAAGAAAAGTATAATAACTTTAGAGATTTTTACAAAAAAACAGTTAAAGAACCTGCAAAAGCTGCTATGGAAGATGTAGGTCCAATGGAAACAATATATGATGATAAGGGTGAAGTTGTTATAGAAGGTCGTGATAGAACAAGTAACAGGATGGCTGACAAAGCTAGAGTAAAAGCTTTTTATTTAAACAGTGTTACTAATTACGAACCTACTGGAAATACAACTGCAGATGGAGCTGCTGAATTTAAACAAGTAACACCAGGTAGAAATTCAATGGAGTTTTTTCCTACTATGGCAAAGACAACATTTGGTGGACCAGGTTTAGGTTTGCTAGGTTATGTGAATACATTTACAGAAAAAGATATGGAAGAAGATAACAATTCACAAGAAGACGATAGATTTATTGGAGAATCTTTTAACATATGATGATCTACAAAAGGAGTGTTATGAATAATTTTGAAAAAAAAGTATACGTACATATGAAATTACGTGAAGGATATAAAAAAGAAGTATATTTAGATACGTTAGGTAAGCCTACTTGTGGTATAGGTCATTTATTAACAGCTAGTGAAAAAGAAGATTATCCTATAGGAACAGAAGTAGATGATTATATAGTAAAAGAATGGTATTTAAAAGACATTACAATAGCTATGGAAGCAGCAAACAAACAAGCAAGTGTTTTGTCTACTGAAAGTGATAATATAAAAATAGCATTAGTATCTGTTAATTATCAATTAGGTAGAAATTGGACTAAAAAATTTCCGAGTGCTTGGAAATGTTTATGTCATAAAGAATACGATCGTGCTATAGATGAGATAATGTATGCAGATAAAAAAGCAGGTAGACATTCACGTTGGTATAAACAAACACCAGTACGTGTAGAAGATTTTGTAAAAGCAATTAATGAATTAAAGGAGAATCAATAATGATTGAAGATAAGACAGTAGTTCCTAATAGGGAGCAATCATCAACAGCAAAAAATTTAGACGATGAAATAACACAAGGTAAACGTGAAGCTAACTTAGCATATGCACCTCATTTTAATGAGTATAATTGGTTAAAAGCTGTATCACCTAACCTAGTAGTAAAGATAAAGGAGTAGCATATGTTTGCAATAGTAGCAGGATTAATTGGAGCAGCAGCTACTACCTCAGCTGCAAGTAAAGCTAGAGAAGAAGGTAGAAGAAGACGTGGAGTGTTAGGTAGTGTATTTGGAGAATTGCAAAGTAATGCAATAGGATTATTACCAGAAGTGCAAAACAATGAGATAAGAAGACTTGAAACACAAGGCGATAAATTTGATTTAGCAACAGACCAAAGAATTGGTAAATATGGTGCTATGGAAAATAAAATGGGACAAACTGGTTTTGCTGGGTTAGGTACTAATGTTATGGATCCTACACAAGCATTTACAGGATTAGATATGGCTTATCAAGCATCTAATCAACAAATACAAGATCAAAAAGGAATGGAATTAGACTCAATACAAAAAACATTTTATGGTGCTGCTAGTTCAGCTGCGCAAGGTGGAGCAGTATTAGGTACTGATTTTAATCAAGCAATTAAAAATCAATATGGAGGAAACGTATAATGGCGAGTTACGAAACTGAATTTTTACAAGCATTAAACATGGCATCACAAAGTGCTTCTGGATTATTAAAAAGCATAAGAGAACCTGATTATGAAGAAAAATTAGCTATGGAAACAGCTAAAAGAAAAGAGTTAATGGATTATCAACAAGACATAGATATAGAAAGACGTGAAGATGACCAAGGATTTAAGACGGACACTTTAAGTACAACAGAACAAGGACTGTACAATCGTTTAAATCTTAGTCTTGACTCTAACAAAGACTTGCAAAAGAAAAGGTTGGATTTTACTGGTGGTGAAAACAATAAAGATAGAGAGTTGCGTGATAAAATGCAAGTTAGACAAATTGATTCTGCGAAGACATTGCAAGACGATATGCAAGAATTTAAATTTACATTTCAAGATTCTCAAAATGATTTTACTATGACTAGGGATAAAACTTTGCATGGATACGCTATAGACCAAATGAATTTAGGGCATTCACTAAATGTAGATATGACTAACATAAACCATAAAAATGAATTAGATCGAATGTTAAAAGCAAACGACATAAATAAAGATCTGCATAAATTCCTTTCATTGGAAGTTCCAAGATATCAAAGAATGTCTGAAGAAGAACGACAAGGATGGCTTAATGAAAAAATAGATTACAAAGATGGTAATTCTGTTTCTAAAAAAACTAGAGCTGAAGTTTATATGTTAGGACAAAATAAATTAGCACAATCACAAGCAGAAAATAATTTTGAGTGGCAAAAAGGTAATGGTTTTAAGAATTGGGTAGCTAGTGGTACTAATGGATTTATTACTTTTGATGGTACTGGTATGCAAATGCAAACAGCTATTCAAAATGAAAAGTATCAAAAAAGATCAGTTGATTTTAATCAAAACATAAATGACGATCAATATAATATTGCTATTGGAAGAAGGTTTACAGAAGACAGATTATTTAAAGATATGGATCCAACAAATACTAATGCTATAATGACATCATTACAAGGACAATCTGCTTTATATGGAAATATGAATTTAGATAGTCCAGAAAGTTATAAAGCTATATTTAATCAACAATCTTTTACGGCGGATGCAGCTGTTGCATCTTTAAATATAAGAACTGCTGATTTTGATGCTCCTGATAAACCATTCTTTAGTGCTATTAGAGGAGACAATGCTCATAATAAATATTTAACCGAAGGAACTAATAGTCACAATGACATAACTGCTAATCTTTTAAAACGATCTGAAATGTTATCAGCTATAGGTTTAAATAATGCTAGTAGCAGTTTTAAAGATGACCTTGAAGTAGACATTAATAAAGGAATAAAATTAGGTGAAAACTTAATTAAGTCTGCAAAAAAAGTAGGTGCAGATAAAAATACAATAAATGCTTTAATGGAAAAAAATACTATATTAGAAACTTATTTAAATAATTTAAATGCAATTAGATAGAAGAATACAGATACTTGAATCTGCTTTTAATGCAGGTCAATTAGATGAAATGCAATATGCATTGGGTCTAAAAAAGTTTTACGACCGCATACCTAAGCAGTTTGACGCACGTAGTTTGCGTTATATGGAAAGTAAACTAAACGATGCAGGCTTACCCCTTACTGATGGAAGACAAGGCGAATCTGACGGTATTCTTGCACAAGTAACATCTGGACTATTAGAAGGTTTTACAACATTTGGATTTGCAGATGAACCTGATACGTCTACCGAAAAGATAGCAAACTCCTTGTCACATCTTATTGGTTTAGCTCCTGGCGTTGTTGTACAAGCATTATCTGGTGGTGGTGCAGCTACAGCTTTAGTAGCTAGAGGATTACGAAGACAAGCTAAATCTAGAGGTATAAAACAATTTGAATCTATAGCTGGTAAATTAGAAACAGCAGGTAAAAGTTTACAGTATTCTAATAATAAAGTAGCTAGAGCTATGCATGATGTTACTGCAAAAATACCTGGCGGTAAAGTATTTCGTACTGCACAAGCTACTGGAGTAGATGTAAAGACAGGTGAAAAATTATATGGAATACAATCAGTACCAGGTATAGTTGCAAGTTTCGTACAAAAACAAAGTACTAATTTTTTAAAAAACAATAATATTGAAGCTGCAGCCTTTATACATAAAGGTGTGTTTAAGAATAGATTTATGAGTGCAGACACTCGTGACAATATTGTTAACCAATCTGTACACTTAGGATTGTTATTAGGTGCGTCTTCTAGAGAGCAAGGTGCTACTGGTATGGGACAAGCAGCAGTATCAGGTGCTATAGCAGGTGGTATCTTTGGTGGTATTGGTGAGTATGCTAACATAGGTAGAATGTTAGCTAGTAAAAATAACGGAATTAGAACAGCTGGAGAAAAAGTAGTTAGAGGGTTTGCTAAGGCATTAAAAGAACAACCTAATCGTAGAGATCAATTTGAAACTATAAACTTTTTAATGAAAGGTACTGCTGGTGCAGCATACGGTACTACTACAGCTAAGTTAAATGACATGCCATTAGAAGATCAGATATATGAAACGTTAATGGCTGTATTCTTTTCTGTTAATAGTAGAGCAAGTTTTGAAAATAGAGCTACTAGAGATATATTTTCTACAGACAAAGTAATACCAAGAGATTTAAAAATGAAAGAAGCTCGTAAGTGGCTTACTCAGCAACCATGGTATCAAGCAGAAACTCCACAATATCAAGCTTATTGGAGCAGGTATTTAAAAGATATAAAGCTTCAACAGATGGATTATGTTGTTAATAACTATGATGATATAATTGTAGCGTTAGGTCAAGAGTATAAAAATTTAAAAGAACAAGGCATTATAACTCCAGAAATGGAATCAAAAGCTAAGACAGACTCCAAACAAAGAACTATTATATTAGAAAAATTATATGAAGCTTCAGAAAAAGTAGACAAGTCTCATGAAGATACTTTCAATTTAGAAGAAGTAGAAAAAAAGGTAGAAGAAAAAGAATTTGAGTTTTCATCTATAGAGTTAGATAAAGAAGTTAAACATGTTGAACAAGATACGTCAGCAGGTACTGAGTATATACCTAAGCAACGTACACTTAAAAACATATTCATGGATATAAAAAACACTGGAACTAAAGAAGCTAAAGATTTAGATCCACAAACATTACATCAAATGTTTAAAAAGTTAGCTATAGATACAAGCTTTACTCCCGATAGTTTTGTTAAAGAAGTAGAGAGTAAGTTTAAAATTAAAGTTAATGAAGAACAAAAAATGGATTTAATTCAAGCTATACATAAATATAAACATTTAGATAAGTTTAAAATTTCTAGAATTTATTTAGTACCTGAAAAAGGGGAAGGTAGATTAAAGAGAAAAAAAACAGAAGAGCCTGTATTTGAAGAAGAAGCACCAGAAGTAGATGTATACAACAAACCTATTGGTGGTAAAAAGTCTGGTACTAAATCAGACCAAGGTAGTCGTTTAAATAAAATCTATGCTAACGATGATAAGTCCTTACATCTAGATATAGACTATTTAACAACTGTTGTATCGCAAAGATATTATGATGCAGCAGAAGGTAAATATAAACCTGGTTCTAAAATTTCTAACGTATCGCCTTTATCTATAGATATATTTGCATTTCCAAGAGGGAAAAAAGATCCAATTAGTGCTGTAAGGCACATGTCAAAAAAACAATTGTTACAATTTAGAGAAGGTTTAGAGTCTGATGGATTGTATATACACGCAGCAGTAAGCGATACTGGTAGATTACAAGTGAGAGAAGTGCCATGGTCAAACAAAAAAAATGAAACTAATTATATATCTGATACTAATTTAAAATTAATAGATAAAACTATTAGAAAAGAATTAGGTGGTACAGAAGCTAAAAAATACAAGTCTAATGTTGGATTTGTAGTTTGGCGTATGAAAGAAATGAATTTAATAGATACTAAATATAACGCTCAAGATATTATAGATAAACTTCCTGAATATTTTAAAACAGAACCTTATACAGATATTACTAAAATGCAAAAGTATACTAAGCATATGTCTGGCGTAGAAATACCTTTAGAGAAAACGTATATAGACGGTGAATATACGCATATTATATTAGGCGATTTACCTAGTAGTATAAAAAATATGGGCCCTGAAATGGAAGCATTTAACTCTGGTACTGATGGAGCTAGTATGTTAAGAGCTGAAAAGTTTGATGCAAAAGCAAAAGCTTATGGTTTAGATCCTGAAACTGGAGTTATAAAAACTATACACGTTCATAGACCAGGTAACTTTACTGATGGAACAAAACGTGGTACTACTATTATTAAAACAGCTACGTTTAGAATGGACCCTGAAACAGAAAAAATATTAGATAACATAGAAAATAAAATGAAAATGCCGAAAGGTGAGAAAATAGATTACGTTCATTACGATACTTCAGTTAAAGAATTTAGTGGTTCTGATAGACCGCATGGTCCAGGAAAGTTAACTCGAACATGGAAATCTAAAATTGAAGACAATTATATTAACTTAGACGTATATGAAAATTTTAATAAGTTAGAAAAATTAAAACTATTAAGACAAGTTACTTCTAATTTAAATACTATTGACATGGACCCTACTAGTAATGAAGGTGAAGCTTTTTGGAAAAAATGGACAGATATTGTTAACGGTTCTGCTAGAGGAGATATAATAGTAAACAATGAAGTGTCGAAACTATTTAAAAACAATGAAAGAATTAGCAGCAAAGTATCTTTAGATAATATAGATATAAGATTGATAGATCAAATATTAAATGAATCTCCTACGTCTAGAACAGCTAGAAGTATGTTAAGAAAACTTTTTAGTGCCGATAGAACTTCAGAGCGTGACAAAAGAATGGAACAAGATTTTGCGGAGTACGGTAACGAAACTTATAATAAACAACTTATAGAAGATTATTTAATCTCATCAGATTTTGAACCTGGAGCATTTATGCGACCAGGAGTTATAGAATTTGTTAATGAAAGAATATCTCAATACATGTTTAAAAGATTGACTAGGCCCGTAATAGAAGAGTCGTTTAGTTCTAAGTTAGGTTTGTATGATTATGCTATAAGAAAAACAATCTTTAAATACTCTACCGCAAAACTAGGTTTAGCTGATAACGAATTTTTATTATATGAAGGTGCACGTATTATTCCTGTTACTGATCCTACTACAAAAAAGAAAAGTACTATAGGTAAAGTCTTTGATAAGTTTGAAAAAGAATACGACCTAGATAAAGATAGCGACGTTACTAAAGAATTAAAAGAATCGTTAGATAATGTTATGTACATACGTTCTCCAATGGTTAGTAATAGTGGTGTTCGTATTGGTAATTTTGTAGGATTTGCTAAAGGTAGAAAAGGTTTATCTATTGTAACAAACGAAGTAAATGACTTTAATATGAATGGTGCGGACAAAGACATTGATTCTGCTCACGTATTCTGGGGAATGCCTAAAGAGATAACTAAGGTCTATGCTAGACCAGAAATACAAAATCAATTATTAAAAGAAGACGGTACTATGATTTCATTAAGCGATCGTAAGATTGCTAAAGAATTAGCTAATGCTAAGTTTCCAGAAAAAGAAACTAGAAAGCAACAATTAGCAAACATGATAGACATAGATGCAAAACTAGACAATGGTATGTATAGCTCTATAGGTAAAGACAGCGTAGGATTTATTACTAATCAATTTCAAATAGCTAAACAAGAGTTTGATTTAAATAGACAGTTGTTAAGTAAAACAGAAGATGGTAGTGGAAAAGTTTCAGAACAGTTAAATAAAATGTCTGGCGTGTGGAAACAATTAATAATAGATCAAAACGTTGTACAAAGTACATTTATTGATGCTAATAAATTAGTAGACGTAGATTTACCTTCAGGCTCTACTGCAAGAATAAGAACTAAGTATAAAGACAATCTTATGGAAAAGGAAGATCGTCAGGTGTTACGTGATATGTATAAATTAGTATTTAGTAAACCTAGAAGAGATGAAGCTCCTTTAGATAGTAATGTAGTTTCACAAGAATATTTAACTATGTCTGAAGGTACTACTGGATATTTAAGACTTGTAGGTCAAAACATTAATGGGTTAAAGATGCAAATAGATCCTTATAATGCCATAGATAAAGAAGCTATTATTCCTCTATTAAAAGATTTATCTAGTGTTATAAAAGATCATCCCTTGTTTAAACAGGCAAACTTACGAGAGTTTGATAAATGGTTTATGGAAGGATTAGATGGTAAAGAAATAGATAATATAAATAATTATCCTAAATTTCTATGGAATAAAATAAACGCTATAGCTGATTTAGGTAGTGCTTTAAAAAAAGCTCAAGCGTTTAAAGAGTATGCTACAGAAGTATTAGAAATGAACCCTAAAAGCGTAGATAATTTTATAGTAGATGTTATTGAGACTACGTTTGAACAGCGTAATAAAATATATCAATCGTTTGACAGAAATAAACAATACTACAAAAAAACTAATACACGTAGTTATGGTGACCAAATATTAGTTACTAAGCAGTCGATGAGCGAACAACTAGAAGCTTTAGCTAATGCTAGAAAAACAGTAGGTAAACCTTTAACTAAACAAGCTAAGATGTTAACAGAAGATTTGTTTGACGTATTTTATATAGCACATCCTGTAATGGATTTAAACTTTACAGGATTTAGAGGCAAGAAAAGATTTGATTTTTTAACAAGAGTAAATAGAGATATTGACGCATTGTTAAAAGAAAAAGCAGCCCAAGTTAAATTAGATAGAGGTACTGAACCGTTTAAAAAACAATCTACTTTACAAGAACTGTACGATCAAAGAGGTGCATTACAACGTGAATATGTAGGTTCTTTGCCAGACTTAGAACAGACATGGTCCATAAAGGCACGAAACAAGCGTTATATGGCTAGAGAACGTTATAATGTACTAGAACAAGCCTCTCAAGAAAAGAAAGCCAGAATCGAGCAATTTAAAAAAGATTTTGATTACGACAACATAATGGATAATATACTGGAAGATATTACACCGCCTACTACAGACACAGCAACTAAGATGCCTGTTGTTGATACAGCTAAGTCTGCTGTAAATAAAACTAAGAAAATTGTTCCAGATTTAATACCTATAGAAATTCTTACTAATGAAAAAGAATTAGATAAGTTGATAGCTGCTAAAAAGAAAGTTACTTCAACACAATCTGAAGCTATAAAAAACGATCTTAAAGATTTAGTTGATGTTGTTAAGTATCAAATTTCTAATGGTAATCCAGACGTATTATATCAAATGGGATCTAAATATTCTACTTTCTTTATGAGAGCAGACAGAACAATAGATCTTATACAAGATGTAGATGGATTAAGATTAAAGTTCTTTGTAAAGCATATGAAAAATGTATATGGTCCTAGTGATGCATTTGATTCTATACGTAGAAATAAACAGTTAATTAACCAAGCAAGAAAAGAATTTTATATAGACATAAGCGAAGATATACCTTTACCTACTTTTACAGAGTACGCTAAGCAAGAAGGCGTATCATTAAAAATGTTACAAGATAAAGAGTTATTTAGAACTACCAGGTTAAACTATAAAAACCTAGTAGATAAATGGTCTGATAGTAATAAAGGTACTTTAACAAAATTAGCTGATGATACTGTAGGAAAAATATTTAAAGATAAGGATAACATTGTTTATGCTTATAATCAAAAAAGTGAAACTATTGTTCCTTTTAAAAATATTGGAGCATTAGAAAAAGCTTTAAAAAATAATCCTGTAATGCAAAAGATATCTGAACAGAATTTATCTACACACATTACAAATAGAATTAATTTTATGTTTCCTATAGATGCTAACTTAAGAAGTCCTAAACAGTTTGATCAAATATTAGGTATTTATCAACGTATAGATGCATTGATTGCACCCTTTGAAAAAAGATTTCAATTAGATAGAGGTATTAAGTTTAATCCTAAAACAGAACAAATGGATGAATATGGTTTGTTAGTTCCTACGTCTACGTTAAAAACTATAGCTGAAGGTATATATGAAAATCATAGTATAGCTAACCAGTTAAAAAAGTTTAATGTAGATTTTGTTGGATTTAATAAAAAAACATTAAATACGCATCAAAAAAAATATACACAAAACCAAGATATTTTGTGGGAAACTTCAGTATTACGTCATGTATTAGGTAGTGAAAACTTAGGTCCTAAAGGTAATAACACGTTACCGCAAGAACGTATAGAGCTTCAGCAGCGTTTAAAAAAAGCTGAAGATAAGTTAGCAAAAATTAAAGGTAGGTTATACTACACAGATAAGAATGGAGATCAAAAATTTGTATCTCCTACAGAATATGTTGAGCACATGCAAAACAATGTAATACAACCTGTGATGGATTTTGCTTTAAAAACTTTTATAGAAAGTAACATTAAAAATATAGAAAAAACATTTGATGGTACTATATACGACAAAGTTTACACTCCCCCTAAAACGTATGCTCCTAGTAATCCCTTGTATTACCAGCAGCGTTTAATGGAATTGTTCTATAATAAAGAAGGTATTATAAGTCCTAATAGACTAATAATGTTTGACAAAGCTGTTAAGTTAAAACAAGATACTGTATCTGGTTCAGAAATATTACGTACTCATTTTCATTTAGATGACATAGCATTTATTAAACATTCGTTAAACGTTCGTCAAAACTTACACGATAAATATTCTATATATTTAAATAAATCTGGTGAGATAGATTGGAAGACTGTAGATAAATTGTTAGTAGAAGGAAGTAAAAGCGTTACAGTCGGTGAAGTTATTAGACAAGAGTTAGTTACTATACAATCTAAGTTAGACGCTAGACAACTAGAGGTAGGTAAATTTAAAGAACAAGATGAATCATCACGTTTCTGGCCTTATATGGGTTCATTTGATGTTAAAGAAAATGTAAACAATATTAAGACTAATTATTTAGCAGAAGAAAAAGCACGTATTATGGCTAAAACAGCAGATCAATTGTTAAACAAAGAACACCAAGAAGATATAAATAATGGTATTATACTATTAGAAGATGCAAAATTAGCTGAATACACTAATTTAAAAAACAAGATAGAAAAAACTAATAAGTATGAAAATCCATGGTCCGATCCTGATGCTGTAGATTTTATGAATCAAGCTACATCTAGAAAAGGTAAAATTATATATGCTGGACAATCACTATCTACACACGCTAGATCGAGATTAGAAAGAGCGTTACCTTTCTTTAGAACGGATGGTAATGTTCCCTTAGAATATATGGATAGTATGTCAAGAGGATTAACACAAAACATATCTGCTATATATTCTAGAGTTTATTTAGATAAGTTTTTAGAGCAAGGTAGACAAAACGAAACAATGAAAGATGTTATAGAACAATGGCATTCTGCTTTATTAGATTTTTCTAAAGGTTACATGGGACAACCTTCTACTAGAAATATAGAAATACATGGTTTTAATAGAACTGATTACAAATTATTAACAGAATGGAAAGCAGCCAAGTATGACCAATCTTGGAAATCTGGTAAATTAAATAATGTACAAAAGAAATTATTGTTAGATATAGAAGCTGCAGCTATGCCTACATATTCAGAACA
>Ga0209337_1001380_pt1 | contig 18512 bp, 6 predicted proteins | sample LinPmetageLP53_FD_184044 | JGI IMG/M metagenome (GOLD analysis project Ga0209337, IMG submission 184044) | Marine viral communities from the Pacific Ocean - LP-53 (SPAdes) (version 2) | ecosystem: Environmental > Aquatic > Marine > Oceanic | place: Pacific Ocean | collected 2010-02-08 | reverse complement strand
AGAAATGATTCTGTTAAATAATGTGGAAAGTAATCTCCATCTTTAACACCTTCTTGTACTGCTTTTATTTGGTCATCTATAAGTTTTTCATATCTTTTTACTTTTTCTCCATTAGGAAGTAACATTGCTAACTCATCATTAGTATTTAAATATGATTGTCTTACTACTTTTCTATGTTGTTTTAATCCATTAATAAGAACAGTCCCCATATCATTTAACAATCCTCTTGATAAGATACCTGCTTGAATTACTTCGTTAGATATTTTAATTTTTGTACCATCGTTTTCATATTTAAAATATGATTTACCTTCTTTTTTTAAATCACCTTCTAAAAACATACGAAGTTCTTGTAATGGCATTCCTCCATCAGACTTAAATATTTCTGCCATTTGATTAGATAAATCCATTACTCGTTGTGATTGTTCTGGACTCTTTGGATTACTAGCAGCTATTGTTAAATCATTTTCTAATTTATCTAAATCTCTAACAGATTTTATACCTAATCTAAACTTAGATTCACCTCTATTCATTATAGCATCAGCTTTTAATAGTTTCATTATTTCTTGATTTGCTTTTAAATAAGTAGAGAATTGAGTTCTTTCATAGTTAGCAGCGTTGTTTATTTCTCTATTAATATACTTTGTAATAGCATATTTATTCATTACACCTCTTCTAACAAATAGATTTTTTTCAAGTACATTAAGTTTTGGATTTTTTAAATTTTTTGCTTCTTTTAATATTTCATTTTTTGTTCTTCTAAAATCTGCTTCAGTAAATCCAGTAAAAGAATCATTAGCAGGCTTACCAGTACCTCTATCGACAATAATGTCAAACATCTGTCTACCTCTTTCAGAATCTACATCTCCATAATCTTTTGTTATTGAATCACCAAGATTATATTTTGTTCCTTCTATATTTACTGATTCACCATTAAACAATCCTCTAAGTAAGTCTAAATTTCTTTTAGTAAATTGTTCTGGTGCTTCTATTACTGCGCAATTTGATATTTGAGACATTATCTATAACACTCCAATAATCTTTCTGTTTCATCCTTACCTATGATTCTATCTTTATCATCAAAAGCAAGTCTTGTTTTAACATCAATATCTTTATAATTACCATACTTAAATAGTACACTATAATTACCTTCACTATCATAAAAGTTCTTTGATGTATTGCCTAATCTACCAATATCATGTCTAAAATGTGCTGATAAAGCTGGACTATCATATAATAATCTATTTGTTACAGCATACTCTAATGTAGGGTCGCTATATGTTCTGTAGAATCCATCATCCATAGAATATAAATCACTTCTATAGAACTTAGATTCTTGTTCACTATGAACATCATCATATCTTCTTCTAAATTCTGCTCCGTAGTTTCTAACTATATCTTCTAATAAATCATCATGTTTTTTATCTTTTAAATATCTAAATACAGCAGAACCTAATCTTTTATTTAACTTTAAGCCTGGCATTTTAACGTTAGTATTTTTTGCATATCCTATTTCACCAAAATTTAATTGAGGCTTTAACATATATCTAATTAAATTGTTAAAAGAACTTTCTTTTTGGTCAATGTCTAATTGTTTTCCATCTGAAAAATCTTTAATAAATTTAGATACTAATGCATCTTCTGTTTTTCTAGCTATATCCCAATTTTCTTTAGAAAAAGGAGAATCCTTACTTTGAGTATATGTCTCTTGAACAAGACCACTCATCATTCTATTTAAATTATTAAACGATAATATAAAATTTTCTTCTCTAGCAGGGTCTATTCCTAAATGCCTTACTTGTATATCGCCAGTTTGCATTAACATAGATATAGCATCGATGTATTCTTTCTTTGTAACATCAGCATATCGTATAGGATTATCAATAATATAATATTCACCTCCACTAAACACATAACTTTTTTTAGGAGCAATCCATCCAGATTCTTTAAAAAATATTTTACCTTCTTTATTTGTTATTTTTTGATACACATAAGCAGGTGCATTTTTATTATTATATATTCTACCTTTACTTCCAAACTTTATATTTTTAGTTCTAGTTTGATAAAAACCTTCTCTTGTACCTACACTTTTTTCTATTATTTCATTTTCTTTTTCATTTAAATAATCTAAAAACTCATGTGTATTTTTTAATTTATCTTTTGCTCTTAATATAGATTCAGTTTGATTCTTACCAGCATTTCTAATAAATCTTTGTAATGATGTTCTTTGTTTTTCTAAAGCAGAATGCATTAATGAATAACTTTTTATTTCTCTTTCATTAATGCTACCATCATTATATTTATTTAAATATTTTTTTAAAGGGTGGTCTGACATAATGCCATTATTGTCATCAAGTTGTTCTTTTAATACACCATAATCTGCTTGTGGAGATAAACTTCTAAATGCATTTAATCTATCCATTATGTTTTCTACATTTTCTCTAGCAAAACTTCCTTCTTTAGTTGATTTATCAGAATAAGATTCAATAGTTAATTTATCTTGAGACATTTTGTCTATTAAAAATCCCGATATTGTAGAATCTTTTATTTGTTGAATATTTGCTCTATCAATGTCTATTAATATATTTTTAGGTTGTAATCCACCTCTTAATACTTCTTTAAAACTATTAACATCATTTAATAATTCTCCAAAAAACATATCATTTAATGCAGATTTTTTAGATTCTTGTTGTCTATATTTAAAAGACATTCTATCATATAAGAATTTACTTGGATTATTATAAAAAGAACTTAACTCAGACCTAACCATACCTATTTCATTTGGTTCAGGAGGTCTTCTCCCTGCTGAATCAAACACATCTGTAAGTATTCTTTGTGATTTAGATTTTACTCTTATTATTTCTTTTATTAAATCTTTTTTTATTTCTCTACTAGGACCTTCACCTTTAATTTTAAAAAACCCATTAAATCCATCTTGTCCATAGTTACTAAGTTCATTATCAAGATTATAATCTCGTGGTTTATCTCCAAATAATATATAATCTAATATCTGTTGTTGGTCTGCTTTACTTGCCCAATTAGGTTTTTTAGCCGCATCAATAATAGATTGTAATGTATTTTTATATCCTTGTAAAAATGCTCTGTATTCTTCTTTATTCGATTTAGATATAGAAGTTACTTCTAATCCTGATAAATTAATTAAATCAGGACTTCTTAAGAAAAAAGATAATTCAGTAGATAATTTTTTAACTACTCCAAAGTTCTTTTTAGATTGTTGAAATAACTGCATATGATTAGAAAGATTATCATCATAACCTGTCCCTAATCCTGCTTTTGTTACTTCACCATCTGATGCTTTACCAAAACCAAATATATCCATAGAAGATAAATCAGTTGGGAATATATATGCATCTATAGAAGAACCTAAATCTTTCCATATAGAGTTTGAAAGTTTTGAAGATTTAAGATGATAGTTAAATGCCATATCTACATCAAAGTCTGCTTGATGTGTTTGTGCTATGTCGTAAACATTTATACCAACAACATTACCTTGTTCTCTATTATAAAATCCTTCTACTTTTTGTATAGCAACATCACCACCAAGATTGGGCATTCTTAAAGAAAGGTTTTCTAAATAATATTTACTATCTGATGTTTTATTTAATTCATTATATTTATCAAATAATGTTCCCATAGTTCTATTATTATCAACTTCATTTTCAATACGTTCTATTTCTTTTATTTCTTTAGATATATCTTTAGTATTTAATTCGTTATATGGGTCTTGAATTATAAACTTTCCTGCTATTCTACTTACTTGTACATCTCTTTTCTTACCTTTTTTATCTACTTCTAATATGTATTGTATCTTATTTACATCAGTCATTTGTGTAGACCTATCTTCATAAGATAATTTTTTACCACCAATACCTACTTGTACTCTATCTCCAGAATTACCAACATTTTGAAATAAAGGAACAGAACCTTCTAAATATGGTATTAATACAGAATAAGATGCTCCTTTTGTTTTAGGACTTCTAATACCATTAATCAATGCTTGAGTAGCAGTTCTTCTTATATTTGACCTAACAAATACAGAGTTAGGGTCTATTCCATACGACATTAAAGTTTCAACTGCTCCATTTGCTGAATCTTCAAACATTAAATTATCTTCTCTTAATTTTCTAAATAAGAATTGAGTAGCAGCTTGTCTATTGCCACCTTCTCTAGATAGTTCTCCAATCATTTTAAAGTATGCATCTACTTTACTATCGTAATCTACAAACTCATCTCTAAAAGATTTATATCCATCTGAATCTAAAAAATCTGATATTGCATAAGTAACATTAGCAATTCTTTTTCTATCTTCTACCTTACCTAAAAATATGTTTTCTAGTTTTATCTTTGCAGAATACTGGTCTTTGTTTGCATCTGTTATTTTATTTAAAATAGAAGAACTAATATTAATATCATTTACTTTATCAATTGCTTTCATATCATCTGCACTAAGAGATATTTTATCCTTATAAAATGCTTTAGCAGCTGATTCAGTAGTTAGTATATCTACGCCTTTTGTTTCCATTAAGTCTGCAATTTTAGAATCGTATACAAAATTTGTTTTCATTAATACACTATTCATATTCTCATTAAAGTGAACAGTTGGTTTTACACCTGCTGTACCATGTTTATTTTCACTAGCAGTAGCGTCTCTACCTTTATGTAAATATAATAAACTAGCAGCTTTATGAGATAAGTATGATTGTGCATTCATAGATGAACTAATAATACTTTTAAATAGTTTATCATCTCCTACTTCATCAATATTTTCTTTTATCAATTCTTTACTATATCCACTTTTCTTTAATATTTCTTTATATATATTACCAGCAGTAAGTGGATTAGACTTTACTGCAGTTTCATCTGCTATAGTAACAATGTTCAATCCTTCATCATTTAAATATTCATCTATATATTTATTTTGGTCGTCAGATAAAAAGTTTTCACCTTTTAATACTTCTAATAAATTTTTATTTGCCTGTACTTTTGCTCCTGTAGCTTCTCCTAAACTAACATATTTAAAAAATCCAGATGCTAAATCATCTCTTTTAAATGAATTATCAGCATTCTTTACTATATCATTAAACATACTTGAAGATATTTTATCAAAGTACATTGCTCTCAACATTTGTCTTGCATCTGATTTAGAAACTGCTGATTCTGTATTCTTTACAAACTCTCCATATATCTTTTGATAATGTTTGTATTCTTTACTTTTAGAATCTAGTGATGCTAGTTTAGAATCGTACCAAGATTTAAACTTTTTAGTTAATTGACCATTAATAGTTTGATTTGTAGGTATTGCTAATGTAGTGTTTTGACTAACAATAACAGAAACAAAATCAGACATAGGTTGCATATCTTTATCTTGTACAGCTTCATCAGTTCCTTTAATAAAATTATTAACATCTTCCATCCCTCTACCGTACATCTTACTACTTTCAATTACATCTGCAAGATTAGGTATTTCTAATATATCTGTTTTTCTACCATCCCAAGTAGCAGTTTTATCTATTATTAATATATCAATATTGTTATTTGGGTCTTGTGTGTCTCTAAATTCTTTAGCAAACTCTGATAAAACTCCCTTACCAACAGGTCTATTAGAAAGTTCTAAAGCAGCTCCTCCATTTGAATCTTGAGATATACTAACAGATTTAACATAATCTCTACCAATTACATTATTTAATAATTGAGGTAATGCTTCTCTATTAAATGATTCTAATTCTTTGTTGTATGATTCTGGATTAAACTGTTGCAATCCTTCGTCATCAATGTATGTATATTTTTGTACTAATGCTTTATTTATTTCATCTCGTATGTTTTGAAATTCTTTTTTAAATCCCTTAATACCAGATTCACTTAATGCTAAGTTAGCATTTTCAATTAATATTTTTAAATTATCTTGTTTTAATTCTTCGTTAAATTTTTCATACTTTACTGATATTGTAGTAGGAGATATAGCATCTGATGATGATATGTTTAATGTAGAATAATCAGACATTGTTTGTGCTTCAGCTGCTTGTATTTCAAAATACTTTTCTTCGTTATATCCTTTTTTAAATACTTCTAAATATTGAGATAGATTTTTTAATATATATTTTGCATCACCTTTTTTATTTGCTTCTGCTATTACTTCTTTAAATGTAGGATTCTCTTGTAGTTGTAAGTCTTGTCCATGTTTATTTCGTAAGTACGTTGCAAATTTAGAAGTCATTCTATCTGTTCTTCTTTTAAGTGCCATGCTATCATCTGGATTTATATTAGCATCATATAAAAAGTTATCTAAAACCATAGTTTGCATTCTATTATCATTAGATAATGATTCAATAGTACGTTCTATTTCTTTTGCTATACTATCTACAGATTCAGCAACTTGATTATTAACAAACTCTTGATTAATGTTATCTTTTAAATCTGATAACTTTCCTAAAAACTCCTGACTTAATGCATCAGGCGGGTTTTTCATAATCTCATCAAGTGCAAAGTTTATTTCATCTCTTTCTTTTGCATCTGTTATTTGTTTTCTATCTCCAACAATACCAGATTCTTCATCATTAATATATAATTTATTAATTAAATTAGTTATATTATCTGCTTGTACACCTTGTTCGTTTAATTTATCTATTGTTTGTTTATACTCTGAAAAAACTTCTCTATTAAAATCTGTAGTTAATCTATACATACTATCAATAGATTCAACAATGCTCTTAGATTGTTCTAAATTAATAGAAGATTCTACATCTATATAATCTCCTGTTATTGTAGACAATGCTTGTAATGATTTTTTATATTTATCTACATATTTTACTGCTTCTTCTTTATTTAATCCTGATAATCTCTCATTATTTAAAAATGAAGTTATTTGAGATTCGTCAGGTATAATTAAAATTTTTCTATTGTTTCTAGTATCTATTCTAGCAAAACCACTTACTTGTATATTTTCTAATATAGATATATGATTAGGAGTAATGTTTGGAGAGTTTAATATTCTAGAATAATGCCATCTTTGTTGTTCTCTTACAAGGTCTTGAGTCATTTCGTAACCTTCTTTTCTAAAAGCATTTACAATAGTTTCTGCTTTGTCAAATGAAAGTTTATTTCCATCTCCAGGCTTTAATTCTCCTCTAGTTTTACCACTACCTTGACCCCATACTTGAGCAATAAGATTTATTTGTAATTCAATATCATCAAATTTATTTTCTGTTTTTAATTTAGTAAAATCATCTGGTAAGATTTCCCCAGCTGTAAGTTCTATTCTATCTCCATCTTGTATCTTAGGAACTTTATTTCCAAATTGTTCTACTAATACTCTATATAAATCTGTTTGTCTATCTGATAAATTGTTTACATTGCCTTCTGCTATATTAAATAATGCTTCTCTCTTTTTACTATATTTATGTTTTTGCAAAGCATATATAAAAGCATTTGAATCTGGCATAATATTTTCTGGATAATTTACACCAAAATTTTCTAATCTTATTTGGTTTGTCATTTTTTCTATTGTATCTTTTATATCAGATTTTGTATTTGCATCATTTTTTAAATCTTCAATCTTTAACATTTCACCAGTTGTTTGTGTAATTGTTTCAACAAAACCTGCGTCTTCTAATGTTTTTCTTAATTTTAAAAACTCTGATATTTCATGATAATTACTATCTGTTTGTACTATCTTATCTCTAAATATGTCAGCTATCTTAAATGGTTTTTCCATATCAAATACATAATCTGCATCATGTTGAATACTTAATTTTTTTCCAATATCTTTTAATGTTTGTATATGCAATGCTCCAACATTACTTAAAGCATTATCCATTAAACCATTCTTCCAAGTTTCAAAGTTTTCTATAGATAACTTCTTACCTTTAAGAGGTCCTTGAGTTATTTCTATATTTTCTAATTGTCTAGAAATATCTTGTATTTGGTCAGCGGTAAGATTATCTATATTTATAAAATTTTCTCCTACTCTAGCATCTGTTAAGTTTTTTTGTAATGCTACAATTTTATATAAATCATGAGCATATAAAGATATCCTTGAGTTAGGAACACTACCTGCTTTTCTAGGTACTGCTTCACCTTCTTTAGTTTGAGATTGTTTTCGATGAGGTTTTGTTTCAAATATTTGTTCTATTCTTTTTACAACTGGGTCATCTATTATTCCAGAATAAGCAGCTGAAAATTGTATATCATCATTAAATGCTTGACCATAATGCTCTAATGCTGTTGCATCAAGACCTAAATAATTAAGTGCTTTTATTCTATCAGAAAAATCACTATTAATATTTTTATAGTTTTCTTCAAACAATGGTCTTTTCATTCTAGAGAAAAATGCTCCAGTTATAAAATGAGCAGCTAACTCTTCACCTTCCATTGCTAATATTAAATTAGTATCTAGTATTGTATTTAAATCAAAATATAAACCACCTGCTATCATTCTACCCATTGATGCAGTAACATCTTCTTTTGCTTCTTTATAAAAACTTTTCCATACAGTGCTTGGGTCTACTTCATCCATTATTTCTTTTATAGCTTTAACAGCATCTTTCTTTTCCATACTTTTAAAACTATACTTACCAGCTATTTGACCTATTGTACTATCTTTTAAATAATTATCTCTTGTTAATATTTTAAGTAATCCATTTGCTTGGTCAACTGTTAATTTATTATAATCTTTTTGTTTAATTTTCTTTAAAGATTTTCTAAGTGCATTAGCAGTTCTCATAACAGGAACTTTGCCTCCACCACCAATCATATCAACAGCAGGTAAGAATGCAGAAAATAATAATGCATCACTTACATCTTTAACAGGGTCAAATTCTTTTTCAGTTGCAATAGAATAAACACCATCTTGTATTAAATTATATGTACTAAACAATACTGCTTGGTCAGCTGCTCTAGCAAAGTATCTTGTTATCTTATTAGAAGTATCAGTTCCTAACTTTGCATTTAACGAAGCTCCAATAACATCTGTTAAGTTGTTTATATGAATACCTTTTCCTTTTAATGCTCCTGTTGCTTCATCAGATATTTTTAATAATAATTCGTCATCTACTCCTTTAAAATCTTTTTTAAGTGAATTAAATACACTAGCTCTTACTTCGCCTTCTACTTTAGTTATTTCATCCATACTTATTTCGTATTTAGAAAGAGCTCCTTGCGGTCCTTTTAATGATTTATCTTTTAATCCTTTTCTTACTGAAGACTCTACTAATTCTTTTCCTAAACCAAACTCGCTTTTACTAGCAAACTTTGCAGCTGCTTCGGCTGCTTCTCCTACAACTTTTGTAGTACCTAATTTATGTATAGCAGATACACCACCTCTTAAACCTAATCCAATATATTTCATAGGTAACAAGAAACCTATACCTTGACCTACTACTTTACCAAAGGTTGCCATTCCTTCAGTTTTATTATTCATTATATCATATGGATTCTTCTCTCCTGTAGTAGCTTCATACCCTATGCTAGGTAAACTAAACAATGCACTATCTAATACATTCCAAGTAGCTGCTCCTAATCCATGAAGTACACCTGACTTTTTATCAGAGTCTACTGCTTCTTCAGATAGACTTTGGTTTAATTGTTCAAATAATGATTTACCTTGAGTAGGTGATTGTGTTAATGGAGGCGTTGGTACTTGTACTTGAGATTGATTTTTTAATTTTTCAAGTAACTCTAAAGTTAATTTATCAGCCATATTTTAAAATCCAATTAAATCTAAAGGATATTTTTCTTGTATATCAGTTCTTTTTTGTTCTGTTGTACTAACTAATTTTCTAGTAATATTTCTAGAATCATTTATTTCTTTATTAATTTCTTTTAATTCTCTATCTAATTCTGATTTCATATCATTTTGTTTTAATAAAGTATTTTTTAAATCACCTGATAATTCTATTCCAGCATTTTGATAAGCTTCTCCCATCATAACGCTATTATCTAAATTTTTAATTGATTTTAATATTGTATTTTTCTTTTCATTTAAACTAGATGTATTACTATCTGAGTATTTTATTGCAGTTTGTAAATCAAGAATAGATTCAAACCCAGTATCTACTTCAGGTTTTAAATCTTCTTTTGGTTTTAAATCACTGCTTAACTTTTTTAAATCTTCACTTATTAAATCAAAGTCTCTATCTATAGTGTAATCACCTTTAGCAAATTCAATCATCTCTTCTGTTAATTTTACTTCATTGTCTAATGATTTTTTCATTGTTTTAAATTGATTAAGCATTGCTTGATTATCTGCTCCCTCACCTAAAACACCTAATTGTTGAAATGATTTATATAATCTTTTGTCATAGTTATTTTTAAAAGAATCTGTATCTTTTAAATAGTGCAGTCTAGAAGCTAAATTTACTATTGCATCAGGACTTTCTTGTTCATATGCAGCCCAAGTAGCAGCTACTAAATCTCTTGCTATTTCTTTATCAAGTTCAAGACCATCACTAAACAGACCAGAACCTTTTGTTAAATCTTTAACAGCATTAGTTAATCCATCTTCTGTATCATCTTTATATTCAAAATATAATGAACTTAATGGAGATGCTTGTAAAAAGTTACTTGCACTTTTTGTCTTCATTGTTTTATTTACTTTTTGTAATAAATCAATGTTTGCTCCCATTACTTCTATACCTTGTTTCTGCTCTTGCATTGCTAATTGTCTTTGTTGAACAGCTGATGATTGAGCCATTTGCATCATAGATAAACTTTCTTGAACTCTTGTCTGTTCTCTTTTTTCTTGAGATAAAAGCATTCTTTCTAAAGCTTGCATTGCTGTAGACATATTAAAACATTCCTAAAAATTTACTTTTACTCATATCAGAATAAAGAGATTTTTCATATTCAAGTCGTTCTTTTTGTGATTTTAATTTTGATTTTTCAGATTCAAAACCACCTATTATATCTCCCATTTTTAATCCAAATTTAGTTATTAAATCTGAACTTGAATCTTCTGCTTGTTCTCTAACTTTATCTGATGATTCTTTTTCTAATTGTTCTAATTGTCCACTATAAGCTAAATTAGTTTTTGATTTAGATTGATTAATATTTGTTTGTATATCTGACAATGTTTTACCTGTATTTTTTCCTAATCTATTTATATCTGATTGGAATTGCTCAGTTGTAAATTCTTTTTGAGCTGTAACACTAGTTTGTAAATTAGATTGAGCTTTTTCTAAATCATTTAAAGCATTAGATGTTAATCCAAATTTAGAAGAACTATTATCTCTTTCCATTTTTGTTTGTTTAGCTCCCTGATATAATGACAATCCAAATTGAGCAGCAGTTAATGCAGCTGTTAAAAATTGTTCTTTTAAACCAGTTGTAGGATTAATTGTACCAGAACCTAATGTATCTACTACGTCTTCACCTATTTTACCATAATTATCTATTAATTTTTTTTCATGTTTATTTACATGCCATAAATCACCACTTGATGTTTTAGCAATTTCTGTATCGCCAAATCTTCCGTGTTTTGATAAATGATTATTTGCTATACTCATTTTAAAAAACTCATTGTATAAGGTTCATTAAAGTTTATTGTATTAGAATCTTTGTTAGAATCTTTTTCAAAATCTAAAATTTCTAATTTTTGGTCACCTACCATATCCTCTTCAAGCATTTGTACTTTATTTACTTTACTTTTATAATCAAAATTAGAAACAGCTTCGTCAAACATATTTTTATATTTTACTTTTGAAGATTTTACTGCTATATCTTTAGCAGATATCATTTCATCTCCAAATTTATATTCACCTAAACCTAATCCCATTTTTGTTGATTGTATCATTTTTCCAAAAATTCCTTTAGGTTTTTCCATTTCTCCGTACTCACCTTCTAATAAAGAAACATCTTTGCTTATATCTTCAGCTCTGCCAGCTACTGTTGAAGCTAAAGAAAGAGTATCAGATATAGCTCCTATTTTTTTATCAAAAGATTCTTGTTCAAATTGAAATCTCATATCTTCTAATTTAATTTTATTTTCTGATGAAGCAACATCATACATACTTGCTGTATATTTTCCTTGAGAAGAACCTATTGCAAATGCAGATTTATATAAATTTTTAGCCATGTTTACTATATACTTTTACTATTTAATTTAATAAACAAATTGTTCTGTTCCAATGTTATTTTATACATGACAAATAATTTCTGTGCCTGTTTTTCCGTTAGCAGGTGTACCTATACTTGCGCTTGCTCCACTAGAACCATTACTGCCTGCGCTTCCACCATTAATATCTATTACTATAGTGCTAGGGTCTGTACCAGTTATTAAAGTAACGCAACCACCATCGCCTCCATTTCCTCCAGCTCCTCTACCTCCTTGTCCTCCACTACCACTAGAACCTCCATTGCCTCCATTACCTCCATTGCCTCCTTTAGATTCTAATTCTAAATTAGACAAAGTTCCAGTTATTTCTCTAACTACAAGCATAATATGACCTCCTGAACCACCAGCTTGTCCACCACCTGCTCCTCCGTCTCCAAATGTATTAGTACCTGATTTACCACCACCACCGCCTCCACCTCCTCCAATAGCTCCACTAGATGGATACAAAGAAGGAGCACTATTACCAAGAGCAAACATATCTCTCATAGATACTATAAATGTTAAATCTGCATTTGTTATACTTATATTACCTTCTAATGAAGAAGCTCCAGACCTAGTTGAACTAGCAGCTGATGTACCACTTCCCGCTGCTCCAGTAGCTCCTTGAACTCCATTATTAGTCGTATAAACTCTTACGCAATTAGAAGTTCCTGAAACAGAATCTCCTGCGTCTCCAGCTACAGCAGATGAATCACTAGTTTGACCATCACCACCATTACCACCATCACCTCCTGCTATTCCACCTCTTAAACTACCAGATGCAGCTCCTGCTCCAGCTCCAGTGCCTCCATTTCCACCTCCACCATCAGTAGCTGCGTTGCTACCATTAGCACCGTTTGAACCATTATTAAATATTTTTATTCCAGAACCTGAAAGAATTAAAGTATCTCTTACAAATATTCTATATCCTGCGCTATTAATTTGCGTACTAGCAGCTAATGTTAATGTTGTATAATATTTATCAGAAGTTAATGTTACACTTCCACTAAGTGAAACTGCTCCATTACTACCATTACCAAATATTCTAGAAGCTGTTATTAAGTAATCAATATTGTTTTTTCTATATATACCATTACCTCGTATTTTACCATCACTCCCAAATGATATAGATGCGTTAGAACCAGAATTACTACTAGCACCTGCAAAAAAAGAACTCATAGGAGATGAAACACCTCCAGAATCAACTTCTGCTATACTACTTTGAGATGCTTGTACTAATCCTATAAAATCACTACTAGTATTTACTATTGATGCATTACCTATAAGAGTTGGATTACTGTGATTTCCAGTTAAATCATTAACACTTCCAGTTGTAAAATCACAATGAATTTTTAAATTTGAAGACTCTGCATAATTACCAAAATTTTCTGCTAGAGATACAAAATTTCCATTATTATATATATCATTTACAGAATCACTATCTAGTATTGTATTCCAGACAGCAAAGTTTTTCATTTTAAATTGACCTTCTAAATCTGTTCCTGTTATATTTTTTGCAATATAAGTGTTTCCAGAAGTACTATATCCAGGCGTATTCATACCTCCACTGCCTGATGGTTCAGTAATGTCAGTAGCGTGATTATTTACATAAATGCTTGTTTGCCCTATTGTACTAGCATGAAAAGTAGTTGTTACAACTACATGATACCATCTATTTGCAGATAATACTTCGTCTGATAATCTTGTTTCTCTATTTGGACTTCCAGCTGATACTCCATCTCCCCAATGAAAATTAATTTTATTATCAGTATCTTTAGAAATAAAATATCCTATATATTTACTTACATGGTCATGGCTTTTAAATATTGTTTCAACACTATCAATTACAGGAAAATTAATCCAAAATGCCATACTCATACCTGTTGAACTTGTTATTGCAAGAGGTCCATTAGTAGCTTGAGTTCCAAAATCTAATGCATCATCAGTTCCATCAAATGATATAAATGCAACTTCTCCATTATTATATATTTTTGAATTTTCTATTTTCCAACCATTAAATCCATCTTCATTAGAACCTATTAATCCACTTTTAGCTGTTATCTCACCTTTAAGAAAAACATTGCCACCATATAATCCAAAACCACTTAATGCATTTCCAGAGTTAATTGCTGAATCTGTTATTCCTGACAATTTACCTATTCTTACTTTTGTAGTATCTGCTCCATGCCAATTAGCATAACTATCTACACCATCTTTAATATCCATAAAAGGAGCATTAGAATCATCAGATGTTAAATATAATAAACCTTGTCTATCCGTATTAGTTGTATTCCCTATTCTTACAAAATCATCTCCAGATTCAGGCGATGTTGTATTATTATATCCAATATTTGTAACTGTTGCAACATTATTAGATACAGAAGAAACTTTATAAACAAGTTTTTTAATAACATTAGTAGCTCCACCAGATGCATCTCCAGCAACTAAAGCGCCTGGATTTATTCGTTGCATCATAATAATATCGTTTGCTAAAAAAGGACATATATTATTTTCACTAGGGTCTTCAAATGTAATAGTACCATCATCATCACTAGCTGACAATCCACTACTAGATTCTACTTTAGCAGCTGATGTAACAAATACTGCTCCGTTAGTTGCTCTAATCTGTTGTATTAATAATTCAAATACACTAAGAGTCCCCCTAAGAAACATATTATCTAATTCAAGAGTAAAATCATTACTAGTATGATTTAAATTCCAACCAGAACCTGCAAATCCAGAAACAAAATTAGCAGATTTTAATATACCATCACTATAATTTGGATTACTATAAGTACCAAAAGTAGTATCTGTAGTTATATTTAATGTTCCTGTTACATCTACACCAGAAGTATCTATTCTTAATCTTTCAGTATTATCAACTCCTGCTATAATAGCATCATCAGTTCCAAAATCAATCCAATCATCATCAGTAGCTCTTCCTATTTTTAATGAAGTATTAAATATAGATGTAATAGTAGTTTGAGATGGAGTTATACTTAATGTACTTCCATTACCTCCACTAATACCATTTCCTTGAGTTGCTAATCTTATATTTTCTGAACTATCATCTTCTAATCCAGTTCCTACAAAATCACTTACATCTACTGCAAATTTATTAGAACTATTTTGAACCCCATCACCAGATAATAAAGTAACGACATCTGCTAAAGATTCTTTTTTAGAATTATTACTATCATCAGAATCTATAAAAACAATAGAATCACCAGTTGCTATAGATGTATCTGTTAATTCATTTAAATTTAAACTTAATGTGTGACTTATATTTTGACCAGAAGTGGCTCCTGTACTATCTATACCAGTTCCTCCAGTTATACTATTAACATAATTTGTAACTATACCTGAAGAAGTAGAACTTCCACTTTGACTAAATACAGTTCTAGTTACATCTCTAGTTTCAGGCATATCACCTTGTGAACCTACTGCTACCCAACTTCCATTTTGTTTTACATATTGAACTAATCCAGAATCTTCTACTTTTCTATACGCTATATCACCTTCATTACCTTGATTGCTATCAGGTTTACCATTACCAAACGTAGGTTGTTTAGACTTTTGATGTAGTAATTTTCGTTCCTCTCTATTTAATCCCATTACTTAACATTCTTTAATCTGTATATAATTGTTATATCATTTATTTCAAATCCAGATGGTACAGTTCCATCTGTTGCAAATCTTAATTGAAAAGACTTTATATTATTAGATTCAGTTGAATTGTCTGGTTTTAATTCAACTACTTGCCAACCACTAGCGCTTGCTAATTCATTGCTTGTAAAATTATCACCATTAGCAAAATCATATGGAAATGTAGTTCCCCCATTAACATCATAATCAACTTGCACATTAGTTGTAGCTCCTGATTTATAAGTTATAATTACTTTATAAACCTTTTTACCTACACCTGGTTCTCCAAAATCAATGTCTGAAGTTATGTATTCAAACCCAGTTGATGATTGAGGAGATGATTGCCAAGTGTTTCTAACAGTTGTTGTATTGTCTATATAAAATAAATCTTGGTCTCCATCTAATGCAAAGTTTGTCATTGCTGTTGATTCTGATATTTTACCAATCCCAATTGTCCATGCTTGTAAAACAAAATCATATAAATATATATCATTGTTTTCATTTTTAATTATTAGATGTTTCTTTTTAGGAACATATCCTATCATTGCACTGCTCATATCTGGGTCATCAGTTCCATCTTTTACAAACAAAGACCAATCTTCTTCACTTACTAATCTAATATTATTTTTTTCAAGTAAATGTATAATACTTTTTCCATCATATAAATAACAACCATGGTCATTAAACCAAGCAATTCCTAAATCTGTTCTAACAACATGATAATCAAATGCACATCCTTTATTTCTAAATGTATCTTCTAAAAAATCTACACTTTCAGAAACATTAACTATATATAAACTATGTTCTTTAAATTGAAGTATTCTATCTGCATATGCTTCTAATTTAACAATACTTTCTCCATCTCGTATTACTACATCTACTGCACCCATTCCTTCTGGAAATGTATCAAATCTATTTACTTGACTTTTAACAATTCTATCAGGATATGTTTTATTATCAGGTCTTTTAATATTACCTATATATACTCTTCTACCATGTACTACAGCAGTTTTATATTTAGCATCTAATGATTTTACTTCTGTAGAAAAACCATTTATTGTTTTGAATGTATCTATTGTATTTGCAGTTTCTGGAGATATTCCTTTTATTAAAGCGGTTCTACTTAATATTGGAGTAGTTTGACTTGTTGTGTTAGACATTGGGTATGAAAGAGTATCTGCTTCTGGTAAAAATTTAAATCCTTTTTCAACAAAATCTAATTCTCCAATAAGAAAATAATTATCGTTTTCTTCTTTTTTATAATATAATCTAGAACCACTTATTCTTTTATTTAATCCATATGCATCGCCAGCCGCATTGTTACTGCATATATATGCATCAAAATTAAATAGACAAGCATTTTTATGAATTACAATTTTATTTACATCTTTAGTTGTGTCATCATTGTCAACATCTGAAAATTTAAATGGTAATGATTCCTGTTTATTTTCTACATCATATAAATGTGTATAATGAAATGTATAAGTACCAGGTTGAAACCCTTGAATATTACTAATTGCTGGAGCAATAACAGGTCCACTACAATAAAAAGAAGGAGAAGCATTACTAGAAGTTCCAGTAGAATTTTGTTTTAATTTTAATTGCCAATGAGTAAAGTCTCCACCAAAATCTATTTCATCTGTTCCAACTTTAGTATCATGTGTATTAGCAGAACAAACTATAACATTCCAACAATCAGGTACAATATCAGATTGTGGAACAGTCCATCTAAATCCTGTAGTATGAGAACCAGACAAACCTGTGCCACAAGTAATACTTACAAAATCTGTTCGATTATACTCAGTTCCACTAGTAATATAAAAAGCAATTACAAATGATTGAGAATCGTTTATTGTATATTCTATAGAAGCATCATCAACGTCAGAAAATGTAGCATTTTCATCAGAATCTAAATAAATATTATTATTTCCAATAAATGGATAATGGTCGGTATTGTCTGCATCGTTAGCATTATTACCAGATACATTAGCAGCTAAATTAGGTAATAAATTATCATGTTGAATACCTACTCTAAGATTTACAGCAGAAACATCTAATACATCTCCTTGAGTAGCAGTATCGTTAGCTACTGTTCCAAAATACTCAGAAACAGAAGAATTAACTCCATTTACATCAGAACCAACAGCCGGTGTAGAGATTAAACATTTGCCTGATGTTGGAGATGTTAATGATTGAGAAACATTAACCCATTCAGCAGTTGCTCCAGTTGCATTTAATGAAGCAAATTTTTGGTCTTCTATATATCCAAACCATTGACTATTTTGAGTTAGACTTGCATCTGATACTCTTATCACACCATCAGCAGTATAATAAATTGGAATAGAACTACCACCCATATTAATAAGAGCAGTATCCCATCCTTCACTATCATTTACATCTATTGTATGATTAGTATTATCATGTAAAAATATAAGTGTTTCATTTGCACTACCACCATCTAATTGTCTATCACTAGACATAGTAAATAAACCTCTATTTTTAAGAATACTTATTGTATTACCATCAGCAGTAGATGCAACTGTACTACCTAATGTTTTTATTTTACCAACAGAATCTATTGCAACGTCTTTTAAAGAAGGAGATTCATTCTCTCTTATATCTCTAGGGTCAGAATTGCTATTAAGTCCTCCATGAAAACTTTCTATTTTAAAAGTTTGTTTAGGCACTATCTGCCTCTAGAATCTTCGTATTCTATATCTTCTACTATATATCTTTGAGCAGTTTCAGGAAGTTCACAAACAGC
>Ga0209337_1001379_pt1 | contig 18517 bp, 29 predicted proteins | sample LinPmetageLP53_FD_184044 | JGI IMG/M metagenome (GOLD analysis project Ga0209337, IMG submission 184044) | Marine viral communities from the Pacific Ocean - LP-53 (SPAdes) (version 2) | ecosystem: Environmental > Aquatic > Marine > Oceanic | place: Pacific Ocean | collected 2010-02-08 | reverse complement strand
TATCTTCACCACCCTTCCCAATAGTAAGACGGTCAGTCGAAAAAGCAAGGTTAGCCTCCGCCGTTAAAGCACCAGTCCCATTTCCTGTTAATACGCTACCTGTCCCAACTGTTGTTAATCCAGTACCGCCTTTAGCTACCGTCACTGTATCAGATAAAGTAGACCCTGCAGCTGTAATGGTTATAGGTGCTGAACCGTCAAAGTTAACCCCATTAATAGCTCTAGCTGTTGCCAAAGCAGTAGCTGTGCCAGCATTACCTGTAGTATTTAAGTCTGAAGCCACAACAAAATCCATGTTACCGCTAGAATCATCATACGTAACTGCAATGTTGGTTTTAGTTCCGCCAGTAGCAACTAAAGGCCCTGCAATATCTTGAACCTCTTCTGTAGATAGCTGAGTATTGTCATTAGCTGTCATATCATCAACAACCACATTTATTTTACCAGCCCCATCTCCACCATCAACGTATGTAGCTGTAACCCTAGTTTCGGTATTAGAGCTAAACATACCACCAACGATATCTTGAACTTCTTCAGTAGATAATTGAGTGTTAGTATCTGTATCTGATACAGTATTTGTAAGAGTAATCTTATCACCACTTCTAGCTATACTTAATCCAGTACCAGCTTCAAGTACAACGTCATCTGTAGATGAGTCGCTACCTGTTAGTCTTATTTTTTCTTCGTCAGAATTATCTCCATCTACACAAGAAATGCCGTATGATGAGCCTGTAGGCCCTGTAGCGCCTGTAGCTCCTGTAGCCCCTGTAACACCTGTAGATCCTTTTGGGCCTTTTTCTGTAACAACTATATTAGATGTAGTTGGAATAGATACGCTTATACTAGTTGATGATTGAGTTAAGCTTATCGTATTACTACCAGATACTGAAACGTCTACAGTATTTCCCTGAGAAGTTGTTGTGCTTACGCTCATTACTTTCTATTTGTCTTAGTTACATCTTCATTAATAACAAAGGAACCACGAAGAACAGTAGTGTGAGTGTCAACACCAGAAGCTGTAGGCAAAATATATTGAAGATCATACACATGTCTTCCTGAAGGCACGTTTCTCATAGTAGCTGCTGTAGCTGTAATAGTAACATTTCCACTATCGTCAACAACAAAGGCTTCAAAATAAGCACCGCCTGGAAGCTCTTGAGTATTTAAATTCTTTCCTTTTAAACCTTTCTCTGTAGTTGCAATTAAAGGATTTGAACCTCTTTTATTAGATGGCCAAACCTGCATAACAAATGCGTAATTTGAGGTAGACAAAGTAAGACCTGTTCCTGAAGAATCCTTTAGGGTAAGTGTAAGAGAAAATGTATCTCCTTGACGACAAGTTATATCTAAAACCTCCGATACGTCTAAATTTACTTTACTAGCCATTTTTCATATTCATTAACATTGTTCTCATTGGGTTTTCTCCCCCTTGCTGCAATTCAGTTCTATCTCCTTTTCTCTGAGAAATAAGCTTAGACTGCTGAACCGCCTGTTTTTCTACTCTTTCATCTTTTCTATCCTCTTTAAGGACTTCAAGTTTTTCTTTAAACTCATCATCAGTTTCTTTAAATCCTAATGTAGCTTTAGCTCTAATAGTTTCAATTTCTTTATTAAACTCATGTTTCATCGTAGATAATTGAGCATCTATCTGAGCTTTTAATTGCATTTTTTGTGCTTCCATTTGCGCTTCAGCTTGCATCTTTTGGCCTTCCATTTGCATCTCCATAGCTTTAGTTTGTTGAGCCATTTGGGCTTGCATTTGTTGTTGTTGCATCATCATGGCTTGTTGCTGTTGCATTTTCTTTCTACGTCTAACAATAAGCAACCTTTCAGCTTGATTTACATCTTTAAGCTCTCTGATAGCCATAGCGTCTTCAAGATCTATTTCTTTTTGACCTAAAGATATTTGTATAGCTTGCTCTAAATACGCTTGATCTTTATCATCCATATCTCTTTGAACCTGGACACCAAAATTATACATGGGTAATCTAGAAAAACTAGAAAGAATACTCATGTTGGTATCACCAATAGCGTTCTTGTAAACATCCATAATAACAGATTCTTGCGGCAAAATTTGCAAACACTTAACTATATCGTTACAAACATTTTTGTAAAGAATCATAGAAGCATTTGTAACATCATAAGTAGCATTATTAGAGGCAGCAATAGCTTGCTCTCTAACTCCGACTAAAGCTTCAGACTTTGGTGTACTAGCATCAACAACTTCATTGATTCCTGTAGTATCACGTATCATTCTTAAGTAATGATTATATAGGCCAATAAGCTCATTAATATTTCTAATACTATTACCTATTTCACGTATTGGTGGGTTTTGAAAACCTCCCTCAGGGTTTTTGCTTCTGTAATAAAAAACACCAGTTTGCTCGTATATATCATGCAACTCCAATGGCTGCAATTCACCACCTTTTCCTAGCTGTACATTTTCTAACCCTTCAATATCAATAATAAGACCATCAGGCTTTGCTTTAGCAATAGCTTGTTGAATCTTTAAGTGAGTTAATTGTAACATATCAGCAAAACCTATACAGCTGTTAACCATAGATTTCGGCATCATATCTGTAAGATTAGTAGCAACAACAGAATACGAAAGCCTTGCCTTGCTTATATCGTGTATATTTTTAGGCACATTATGCATTCTTCCATACCCAAATAAATAGTCTGTACCTATAATAAAGTAACCTTTATATACATTTACAATTTCCATTTTATGCGGCTTTCTTTCGAAAACGCTTCCAGCTTTTTCTTTATAATTAAACCCTTCATAAAAAAAGTTCCTGTTGCCAAACCGATTTTCTTTTTCTTCAAAATGCATACAATCAGTTGACAAAAACTCAAACTCTAATACTTCAACAGAATACTCATCGTAATCATAAATATTCCTGCCAAGTTTATCATCATAAGTAAAACTTCCGCTGGTTTTACCAGATGTTTTTTTAGCTATCTTTTTAAAGTCTTCTTCTTCAAGCTCACCACTAGCTATTCTTTTTAGTTCTTGAATAGGCATAGTTCTTACATGACCACCATAAGTAATGTCTTCAAAACTAGGATCATTTGTTTCGCTATGAATAAAATCTTTAGGCTCTACATAATGCGTTTTAATTCCATAGTTAGGATCATTTGATCTTTTAACTACAGCTATACCATTTGTTGCTAAATCATTTACACACCTTCTAAATACATTATCATCAAAACTATTCCAAGACAATGTCATATCTGTAGCAATCTGAGCTGCTATTTCAGCATCACTTTTTACATTCTCTCCAATAAATATTTCTGCTTCAGCTTCGTTATCTGGAATAGATTCAGGGTCCATACCTATAGTAGCTCCTGTTTTTTCTTTAAATTCCATAAGTTGCTTTTTTAAAGCTACTTGAATTTCTATTCTTTTTTTATCTCTGTTTTTTTCTGAAGAAGATAAAGGATCTACTGCTTCTAAATTGGGATAAAGATTTCTGCCTAATATTTTATTTACTACAATTCGAACAAATTTTGGTAAAATAGGGACAGGAGTGTAATCAAGATTCATTAAACTACCATCTCCAGAATTAGGATCTTGATTGTTTAATAGTCTTTTGTAAATTGAAGTATCTTGAACACCGTTAGCGTATTCTTTATTTCTTTTAAATAATGTATATCTATTTGAAAATAAAGATGAACTATCAGATCTTTTCCCCCACTGAGATTCAATAGCCTTAGCATATCTTAGACCGTACTCCTTACTCTCTTTTTCTTCTTGAGAAGCAAGTGGATCTGGAAAATTTTTTTTACCGCTATATTGTTTCATTAAGGTGAGAGTATATATTGCAAATATAGGGAATTAGCCAGAGACTTTGTATCGCCTAAAAAATTTCCTTTCATCAAAGTTACTGACTTTTTTCTTTTTAACTTTTTGAGCTGCAAGTAAAGCTAAACCAGAACTAATAGTAAGGTCAAATTTAGTTCTATTGTCTATTTTATAACCTATCCAGTCTTCAAGAGTATTATTGAAATACATATTTCCAACTTTATTAGCTTCATGATTAATTCCAACATGATCATGTATGTAAGACTCTATAGCATGAGCATGAGCTTGAATTATGTCTTGAGAGTTTGAAGGGATACCTTTTGTTTTCACTTTAACCCTGGCTGTACCAGTTTTTAAATGTTTAGGTCTGTCTAACAAATAGCCATCATAACCTCTTGACTCAAAATATCTTGCAATCCCGTACTTATTGTTCTCAATTAATATAGGGTAGCCATAGAAAACAGCTGCCATCAAAACATCTTCATAAAATATTTTAGCAAGTGGTGGTCGAGATGCATACTCTAATACAAACATATTAGATGGGTGTTCCATATGAAATTTATTATACAGATGCAAAGCACCTTTAGACCCCCTTCCATCTACAGTAGCATCTAAATCATATGAGTCAACACCACCGCATCCTACATCTGAATTAGGCGCTATTTTTTTACCTCTTAGCAGAAGCTTTTTATTTCTAAATTCAACAGGAGGCATCCAAGATATTTTAAATCTACCATTTGGATCTGGAGTAAATATAACTTCTGTATCTTTTTGCCCACCCTTCCATATAAAATTACCAGTAACTACTGGATTTGGGAAAAGCTCATCATTATGTTCTATTTGCTCATATATTTTTCCAATATTAAACACACTACCTTCTATGCTATCTCTAAAAGCCTCATCTGAAGTAAATGGGAATTGACGTATAACTTCATTCATTTCAGAAGCGTTATTCTTTAAAGAAGATCTTTCATTTTTTAAATACGTTCTAGAACCTATAGTTATTTCTTCTCCATCTATACCGTCTACAGCTTCTTCTGGATCTTGAGTAATAGGATTGCCATACAAATCAAAGAATCCTTCAAGAGAATTTTCTGCTGAGATAAACAATCTATATAAACCTGTTTTAGTCCTCCCATTCTTGTTCCTCTCTAAAGGATTCGAATCCTCCCATAAACTCTTGTACTCTTTCCCTCCTTTTCCCATTGGATTGACTGTGCTTCCTACTAGAGCTTTTCCTATGATTTTTCGCCCTACGATCAAACAAGTCCTCTGTATCCTCCAAGCGTCTCTTATGTCTGTTGGTTTTTCCCATTTTCCTGCTTCGTCTAAATATAATATGTGTAATTTTTCACCATCGTATGCGTTATTAGTTGTGTTTTTCCAATTAATTACAGTGTTAAGAGCTTCACCTGTTTGAGCTGTTTTATTTTTTTTAGTAATACGTTTTGAAGGTTCTCTAAAAGCTAATTCCATACGAGGGTTAGTTGTTCCATCCTGTATAGGTTTAAAGAAAAAAGGATAGTTTCTAAACATAAAAACCACCTTCTTCATAAAGATGTTTTCTTGGGCGTCTTTACCTGTTTTTGACTGTATCCCCATAAGCTTATCTTTAACCTGTGTAGCTTCATCAACAAGTACAGCAGAGCATATATTGGTGTAACCAGAACGACGACACTTAGTATAAAGCTGACCAATACAACGAGGATCAGTCTCGCAAGCAGCCATATGTAAAAATATCTCACGTTGAAAATTTAAATAATATGGATAGCCAATATCTAGCTTAGTCCATTGTAGCATCATATAATGCCGCCCCGTAATATATGTAGCTGCACCGTTGTTATAAAACCAAAAACCTTCACGCCTACGCCGAAACTCTTCTTCGATATATGGACGAAACTTTTCTCTAAACTCTCTTGGCATTTCCGCCCACTCATCCATAGAACGAATACGAGACAATTCTTTCGGCATAGATATCCTTCTCCACATTTGCATAGAGTCTGATTCTTTATATCCGAAAATTTGTTTTTTATTTGGCTTTTTTGGAAGACAAATGAGTAACCCACCGAGTTCAATAATTTCACCTTCCGTACCGTTGGGACAAATTTTAACAGCATCTTCATTATATTCTTTTAAATTAAGGAATATAGACATTAATAGCTGCTACCATTCTTGTTCATTCTCCCTAAAGAAGGGAAACCTGTTTTAGGGTCAGACAGATTCATACTCTTACCACAAGGGCATTGAGCTGTACTCACTAATTTTCCATCATTAAAACTTACGGTTACTTTACTAATTTCTTCTTCGTGATCCGAACACTCACATATATACTTTGACATGATATTAAAATTTTGCTTTTATAAATCCTTTTTTATGTTTATATGGGCTCATATATTCAGGAGCTTTACCTGAGCAACACCACTCAGCTGCTCCTACCCATGGATCAATGCACCAACATTGATTATACTTACGCGATTGAGATCTTCTGTGTTTATTTTGCACAGAACATGACGCTAATAATATAGCCGCCATGAGGATAAGAAAATATTTCATTATATATAATTTTATTTGCGTTTAGAACCTTTTAGTCTAGACCTTTCTTTTCTACCTCTATTTTTAGATTTAGATTCTATTTTAATTTTATTTCCTTTGTGATGTATATCTTTTCCATCACCTTTTTTTACTTTACCCTTTTTGACAGCATACCTTCTCCTTTTATTTCTTGCAGCACGATTTCTTTTCTCTTTAATAGAGGATTGGAATTTTTTATACTCCTTCTTGTAATTTCTTTTCTTTTTTAAAGCTCTCATAACTCTTGCAAGTTACTATTATTATTCCTTCTATTATATGTAACTATTCTATGACAATTAGAACATCTTACTTCACATTTATCTATTTCTTTTTGTATACTTTTTATACTGTAAGATTCGTAAACCATATCAGAAATACACCTATGCTTATTGTCTCCTATATGATCAAAATCTAAAACAAGATGATTTGATTCTCCACAATCAATACAACTTGATTCTTTTTTTATATTTTCTACATAAAGCCTGTTTTTATTTCTTTGCTTAATATTTCTCTCTTTAGACCTTTTTATAATCTTTTCTTTATTAGCTTCATAATGACGTTTTGATGCAGCTGCTTGTTTTTTAGGGTCTTTGTATCCCATTACTTAGAGAATCTTTCAGCAAACCCCCCAGTATAGTCTTGTGTACTTCCTATTTCTCCGCTTGTTTTTAAATCCTTTACCATCTGATCTAATCTTTGTCTTTCTATAATAAGCTCTTTACAATCAGTAGCAGTTTGTTTAATAGATTGAAGTTCAGCCTTTCTTGCGCTACCATTAATATCTGGATCAACAGGCTTCTTAATCTCTTCTATCATATTATCTATAGCTTCCTCCATACTTTTCATAAGTCTTTGAGAAGCAGATATAGTAGTAAACTTACTTTTGCTCATCTAAATCATAAATAAAAATCGGGGTTTTTTCACCTACATAAGCTCCACCTATATTGTAAGAAAAATGCTCAATGGCTTCTTCCCACTCCATCCCATCCTCCATAAGGATTTCAATTATTCTATGAACACTATATACTGTTTTAGGTTCTGCTCCATAACTTATACCAACTACAGCTTCATTTAATCCATCAGCTAAAAGGCATTCATTACTTTCAAGCTCTTCCCATAATTCTACTTTGTCAAACATTTTTATTTAATTTAAAATATACATTAAGTCTTCCGCACGAGTGCGATAATATTCTTTACCATCTATTTTTATGCGATAATCCCTATCCCTTCCAAATCCAACAACATCACCTGCAAATACACCTAACTCTTTTAACCAAGGAGTATTAAAAGATACTTTACCTTTAGAGGGTAATTGTTTTTTTAAAGAAACAATTTTTATAACATCAGACTTAATATCCAAGTCCTCATCAACAGGCTCTAATAAAGCCCATCCTGCTAAAGGTTTTATTTCTCCAGTATCTTTAGATTTATAAGCTATTGCTTGATTGTTTATTGTATGCTCATCATCATATCGGATTAAATAATGATCGTCTACACCAGTTAAGGCTTGCCCTTTATTAACTACAACAAGATGATGAAAGTATATAGTATCACCTGTTTTTACACCTGTATTATATTTCATAGGTGCACACACTACAGGGCCTTCAGTAATTCTGTGTTCAAATTCTCCACCTTCAAATTTAGAATCTACATATAACTCAAAACCACTTTCGGTAGTAATGGTGTCTTTAATGATTTTTTTTAACTCAACAATAAATAGATTTAATGTTTTCATTTTTTGTAAGGGAATATTTTATTTAATTGTTCTTGTCTTTTATTACACCCACAACCTTCTGGCGCTAACTTATTTAAACCAGTAGTTTTTGTAAATTTAGCTACTGTGTCTCCAAATCCTTTACTTTTAATTGTTTTCATTAATATCCTCCAGATCCGCTAGAACCTCCAGAACTAGATCGTGTAGATGTTCCGCTGTATATAGATTTAATAGCTGTTTGTTGAGTTCTATCGTCAGAAAGTTTTCGCATAATTTTTTGAACTAAAAGTTCTGCCGTTCTATTTAAAGGAGTCAGCCTCTCGTGATATTCTGTTTTATGAAACCCACCAACCATAGCTCCTCGATTAATGTGAACGTGATACGCACCAATATATTCGGTTCCATCTGGCAATTTAAATTCACCTCCAGCAGTATATAGTTCAGTTCTTACCATTTAAAAATTACAATCAAATTCTAACATACAAGGCATATCGTCTACGCTTTTCCATAAAGCCTGAGAGCTATCCTTTTCATCTTGTAAATATACTAAATATCTGTTTTTACCGTATCTGTGAAGATGTTTTTCATCACGAACTATTGCGCTAACCTCTCCTTTACCTGCTCTCATACCTACATAATAAGCCATAGCATCTTTGGGGTCTTTCCCAATAATAATTTTTCTAATAATTCCTTCCATTTTATTCTAATTCTATTCCAGTTCCATCTAGCAAATTTCCTAGATCTCTATTATCTAATTCATCCTTATCATCAATGTCATATGTTTGAAATATAAAATCTTGTATTTCTAATAATTCATCAATATCCTGTATGTTGTAACTATACATTGCATTAAGCTTTGATATGTTACCATTTAAAGGATCAACTAATCCTGCAAACATAATGGAAATAAACCTATCTTCTACATCATACTGCTTTGCTAAAGCCTCTGCTTCAAACATAAGTCTTTGCATATGAAGTAAGAATTCAAAGTCTTTTGTCATAGTTTTGCTTTAATACAAATTTAATACAAATGCCTAAAAGTAAAATATCGAGAAAAATCTTATTTAGAGACTTTGCTAAGCAAGATAAGAAATATATTAATAACAACTATCTTAAAAACTTAAAAGTTTTAAAGAGTAAATACTCGGAAAAATTAGAAATGGATTTTTCTAAAATAGAGTTTATGTTATGGGCATATGACTTACAGTTTTTTACTTTAGATTATGCTAGCAAAAGTTTTGAATCGAGTAGATCTAATATAGGTAAAAGATATGTTTATCCATTAGTTAGGCACGGATACATATATAAACACTTTGATAAACTAACACCTTCAGACACATATGAAGACCATTTATTTAGAGATGAAACTAAATATAATTACAGAGTGAGATATGCTTTAACTCAAAAAGCTAGGCTTTTTGTTCAACGGTTTTATAAAGATCTAGAAGTTTAATCAGGTTCAGTGTACCAATCACCATCGGTATCTCTCAATACAACCATTATCTCTGCGTGTGTATACGTTGTCTTCCCATCTAAAAACGATGGTTGATCTTCCCCTCTATACTTAACTAAGGCTTTACTCCCGTCCTTGCTGTAGCGTAACATATCGGCATTACGATTAGCTAGCTGACCAAAGTCTATAAGGGCTTCACCATCTTCATCCTTTACCTCTGTTGTATTTAGTATTACGTATGTAGTATCCATAATTGTTTTATTAAGGGGTGTCAGAGGTAAATGTTGGTCCACCAGATGTTATACCTGGGAAACCGTTTAGTTGCTTTACTGAGACGTTAGTTACTGAACCTACAAAAGAACCTGTACCAATATAAATAGATCCATTTGGACTTCCAGTAGCAGTAAAATAAAATGTATGAGGTCCTAATGGTAGATTTGAAGCTACATTAATAAAACTACCATTAAAATAATAAAAATTTACAGAACCACTTGTTAGTGTTTTTACTTCTATATTAGCTTTATAAGTTTTATTTGAAGTAATACCAACATCTTCTTGATACAAAAACACTAAACCTCCTGAAATGTTACCATTCGCTACACCATCTCCTAAACTCCACCCTGTATCTTTTAACCAAGCAGTAGTACCTGTTGGAAAACCTCCATCATTAACAAGCTCACCCCCATACCCAGGTGCATGCTGATCGTGAACTACTCCGTTTGCTTTATCGTCAAACGTTCCATTCCCCATCCTATAATATGCCTGTAACGAAGTCGCCTTAATGTAATTGCCGCTATTGATATTTAAGTTAGTCGGTCTACCGCTATTGTATATGGCTGCTACATTGTTTGCGTCTAAAGCTACGTTCCATATAGCTAATTCGGCAATTTTACCAGTAAAAAAATTGCCGTCAGGAGAAATAGCTCCAATGATCCAAGGGGCGGTATTGTCTAAGCTTTGAGACGAGCTTCCAGAGGTTACTGAAAATCCATAAGTGCTCGTGGATCCATTTACATATAGTTTTATATCGCCGTCTCTATCGCAAGTAACACAAATATGAACCCAAGTATCTTCTAATGCGGTGACAGCAGATGCTCCTGCTGTATTTGTAACTACATTGTCGCCTCCCTCAATAGTAACCTTAATTTTATCATCAGTATGTAAAAAAATCCTTATTCTGTTAGGGCCATCCTGATTTTTTGCTATAAAATAAGTACTCCCTGTAGCGTCAGCGAATTTAGCCCAAAGAGAAATACTAAAGTCATCCGTACCGAGATCTAAATTATCGCCTAAATTTATATGATCATCAGTTCCATCAAGAGTTATACTATACTTAGACTCTGGTGTAGAGGTTGATGATACTGTGTTTACTAATCCTAACATGTTACAAAGATAATGGATCTACGACTAACGCTGTAGAGAAGTCTCTATACACTATAGTTACTTCTTCTTCTTTTTCGACTGCTTCCGCGATTTCTTGGTAGACCCTGTAGTACGCGTGGGTACTTCTCCCGATGAATCCGTTTTCTTTGATATTGTTGTTTTCTTGCGTATCGCCCAGCAGTAAACATCCCGAAGTGTCCTCATCAGTATTACCACAATGAATAAGAATATATTTAAAATTTGGGACATCACACACTTCAAGCATCCCCATATGTATGTCAGCAAACCTATGAGCGTATTTGGCGTCGAAGCCACCTTCAGTTCTAAAGCCGAGACAATACTCTCCTTCAGGTATACAAGTTTCTCCACGCACTTTTTCGGTGCGGCTCTCATCTTCGAGAGTATAGCATAAAAATTTTCTTTCATTTGTTACATCAAATAGTAATCCATTAGTCGAGTCCTTTCCTTTGTTGAACCTTATTACTTCTAATTTCATTTTTTAATTTATTAAGTCTAATCTTTTCTGCTTCTTTAGCGTGATCTTTTCTTTTCTTTATTGGATTAAAGTAAAACTTATTCAATTAAAAAGAAGCCTTTATTGCCTGAAAGCCAGAGTTTTCTGCTGCATCTTCTCTACCCTCAGATCTAGCTAACCTCCTCTGTAAAGATCTATATCTAGCTCTAGCAATTGGATTCCTCATACCAACTTGCTTGTCTTTAGAATAAAGCTCTCTTCTTCCACCAACATTTTTCATTCTATTCTTAAGACTTGATTGCCTTGCGTCTCTTCCTCCCGATATTAAGTCTGCTAATATAAGAGCCATAGATTTTTTATCACGATCTTCTTCAGAACCTGAATCTGCTGCGTCTCCTTGGTCAGAATCATAAGCCCCACAAACTATCTCTCCATCTACTTCTCTACAAGAGTCCCCCTCTGATCCGCTATTAAAGTCTACACCTTCAGAACTTATTGAATCCCCCTCACTTTCACCTTCTTTTAATTCCTGCTTCATGACGATCTTCCTTAATAAGGATTCAAGAGGTGCTATCTGTCTTTCTTTAATATCTTTCAGCTTTGATCTACTTACACTCCTATTACCCTTTAGTACAGGGTTTGATATTCCACCCTCATCCATTCTTTTTAAAAGACCCTGATATTTATTTGCTCTTATAACTTTCATTATGCCGTTGCGAATATCTCTAAAGAAGATGTAGATGTTCCTGATACAGCGCTAATACTATCTATCTGAGACAGATCAATTGTTTCAGCATCACCAGTAGCATCTGCATCTAACTTATCTTCTGTTAAAATAAAAGAGCCTCCAGCATTCAACCTCACAATAAACTCTTGCGCTGCATCTCTTATGCGTAAATCTACTGTTGTAGATGCGTCTAAGTTTGTAATCCTTAGGTAAGTTAGGGTAGCGTCTTTAATAGTTCCTGCTTCGATAGCACTCCCAAACAATAGTATTGATTTTTCAGTATTAGTAATTGTAACTATTCTGCTATCTACTTCAGTAGCATTAAATGTAGTTACATAACTACTACCCCTATCCTTTCCATTAAGGATTAATTCTTCTTGTATGCTTACTGTAAGTGTTGCCATGTGATATTTTTACAAATATAAGATATTATTTGTTATAGAGTTTGCTCTATATTATAAGGAGTAAACTCTTTACTAGCTCTAACAGCTTGCATAATAATCTCTTTTTGATTACTGTCCCAATTATTATTATTCATAAAATCAGAAAGCTGTCTAATATTAGTTGAACCAGCATTTTGTGAAAGATTTCTCGCTATAGAGTCAAAGTCACCAGAAAGGTCTACACCTTGTGAAAGGGCAGAAGTAATACCTGTTTTCATAATAGCTTCATATTCACCTCTTTGATTTCTACTGCCAGCCATATAGTTACCGTAATCACTTAAACCATCACCCATATCGCGCTGGTTAATACTTCTTTTTACTTTTCTAAAAGACTTTCTTATATCTGGGTCTTGAACTCTAGGAGCTGTATTAAACCCAAGCTTTTCTGCTAATTGTCTTAAAGGCCCAAACTGAGTGCTATGTATTAATTCATGTCCTAATATCTCATTAGGATCTGTAGGTTTGTTTAAGTCGTCTGGTTTAAATCTTTCATCAAAATCTACTTCTGCAGTTCTAGTAGCAGGATTAAAATAACCAGCAGAAGGAACGCGATCTCCACCTGTTGTAGATGAAATCATATCCATCATCTGCTCTAATTCTTCATCAGTCATTTCAGACTGTTTAACATTTGTTCTAGCTACCCTTCTTTCAGCCCTATTGTCTCTCATCCTATCTATTAAGCTAGATAAAGCCCCTTCCTTTGTAGTCACACCGTTATCACCTTTTTTAATAGGTTTTACAATGCCGCCATCTTTTCGGAACTTTCTACTCCTTAAAGTGGGATCTTCTTCTGGAGAATCTACAAAACTCAACTTACCGCTTGAGTCTCTATTTACATATTTCTTATCATAAAATTGTACTGGTTTACCACCACCCATTTTTATTACATTGTTTATAGCAGGGCTAGCGAAATCAAATTTATCATAATATGATATAAACGTACCTCCTTCATCTTCCCCAACATAAGCAGTAAAATTTTGATAAGGATCTGCCCCATCAAGCCCTAAAGCTTCGGTATCCCAATAAGCCCCATTAATTTTGTTAACAGCTCCAGTAAAAGTCTCACGATATCCTCCGCCGCGGTCAGTGTTCATTTCAGATAACAAGGCATCCCATACAAAAGCTGGGCTTTTATAATATACATCTCCCTCTTCATGACCTTTCGAAGGAGTATGTTCTGATATCTGAAAATGTTTGTTTTTAACTGGTCTACCGAGAGCCATAGCGTACGCTTCCTCATCTACATTTAAATCCCCTTCAGTATCAGTCCACATAGGGTCATCACTCATAAGCCCTGCCAATTTAACATCCCTGCTCTCCCAATTTTTACCAGCAACAGTTAAGGTCCCGTCAGGATTTGCAAATAAAAGCTCAGTTAATAATTTTTTCGTGTCAGGATAATCAGCTGGCCTTATATTTTCCTGTATATATTTATTTAATCCCTGAGAAAGAATTCCTTTTGTGTGCTTTGCAATATTTAAAATAGGGTTGCCAGGTTCCATTATCTGACGATCAGGTTGTGGGTCGTTACGATTGCTGTAACTAACTCCCTCTCCAGACATATACTCTTTTAATAATCCACCTAACGTGTCTAATACGTCTCTATAATCGCTTGTATCTCTTGGTTTTGATGAGAGATCTTTTTCTTCTCTACGATTTTTCTTCTCATCTTCTGTTTCGTAATCAACAGTAACACCGTTATCACCTTTTTTAATAGGCCTTACATAGCCACCATAGTTTTTAACTTTTGATTCCCCTTGATTAAATATCTCTAGATACTCTTCTGGAGTCTTATTAGTACCAGAAACAACATAGTCCTCTCCATCACGGATAGATGCAAAATACTTTCTCGCTCCGCCCCTCCCCAAGAAATGGCTCAACGCAGCAACCTCATTTAAAGTGAAGTCCCAATTATCACCTAACTGATCTTTATATTCTGCCGTAAGGTCTATTGCATTTCTTTTTAAAGAGGGGGCGTTAATACCCTGCTCTATCCTTTTATTCATATATTCCTCTTGAGCTTCCAGGTCTGTAGAGAACTCTGTCCTACTACCATCATACTCATCTTTTATCTCACTAAACCTTTGACCGTACAATCCAGTAGCTGTACTATTAGGATCAGGATTTATCATAAAAATCTCCTGACCACCACTACTTTCTACCTGAGAAATACCCGACTTAAGAGCTGCTACGTTTAAACTATCTGATGCGGTTGCCGATTTCTTTGGATCGGTAGGATATCCTATACCGCCGTTCTGATATTTACGTACTCTAGCCATAAAGCAAATATAATAAATAAAAAACCCCCATATATTAGGGGGGAAGTCATAATAGACGCAAACATAGCTAAGGCTTGATCAACCCATACAAAACAAAACTAACTAATATACTAAAACCATCATAAACAGTTACAAAAGCTATTCGTTTAGTAGACTTGAGCAAAGTTAACCCATAAAAAACTTAAAACCAACCGTAAATAATTACTTTAAGTGATGATTTGTAAAGTATTGAAAATATAAGGGTTATAAAAATAAAATGTGATCGTAAAGAATTTCGCAACCGCATAATAATTCACAAATCGGCTAAAATTGGGTCTGAAGAAAAAAATAGCGCAAATTTTTTCTGAGAAATATAGGCCTGGGGGATTATATATACATGCGCACGCTAGCACACGCCTACCGAAACGCACCTTGCTTCACGTATTTCTACTGCGCCTGCGGTTTTCTGCATACTTTTCAGCTTTTGCTACAGCATTGTCAGACAGTCACTTAGCCACACCCACTTCACGTACGACTTTACCTGTGTGTATACGCGTTTACTTCGCGGTTTCCTGACCTAGTCTAATAGGCTTGGGGGACAACCTCCACCCTACTATATAGAGTAGTTACTACTACTCTGCCCTGACCACAAACTGACCTCATCCCGAACCCTTAGTAGTTGTAGTTTTAAATATATCTCAGTTCTTACTGAGAGATATATTTAAAACATACAACAACTTAAATATGCCAAACCCCCTCTCATTAAAACCATTTTTCCGATGTCAAAATCATCATCAAAATCTGTCCTTGCGGAGACAAAGTCTGCAGTAAACAAAGCTATGTACAACTGCACAAAAGCAAAGAAGGCCACTGCCTTGAAGTTCCTAAAGCAACTGACTGCTGAAGTGGAAGCCTTGAAGGAAATCGTACCTGAGAAGAAGAAGGCAACTGCAAAGCCTAAGTTTAAAGATTCAAAAGGTAAGTCGGTTACTTGGGCTAAACTGACCAAAGCTGATTTGATAGCTATGTTGGAAGCGGATAAAAAGTAAGTTACTCTGATGATGGCTTCAATAGCCGAAACTACCCCTAAGGGGGTAGTCAGTAACAAATCAAATCAGTTCACATGGTTACATACATAGCTTGGTGGTTTATTGCCGTCATCTCAGTCTCTATTTTATTCACAGCATACTCATACCCAAACAGATGAAGTTCACAGACATACGTTCGGCTGTTCGTTTAGCTAAACAGCAACCGACTACAAAAAACAAGCGTATAGCTATGCGCTTAATCAAAGAGATGACTGCTCACATCTCCTCTTTAGAGGAGGTAGAAGATTTCAGTGGTAGGAACCTTGCACGTAAGGTTAGGCTAGGGTTGAATAGCAACCAAAGAATGGAGCATAGACAAGCACGTACCAACATATGTACTACGTATCTGAAGAGTGAAGTCGAACCGAGCTACAAAGCGCGGAGGTGTGCGATTTCTTTAGAAATTAGAGATGGGGAAACGGCAGAGATGGCGTACCTACGTAGTAAGGAAGAGAGGTTGAAGGCTGAACCTTTAGAAGTATAGTATTATATATCTCAATGTAATTGAGAGATATATAATACATATACTACTTAATACCGAGAAAGTCGGAACCAAATTAGGATATAGAAATAATAGTTTATACATTAGCGCAAATCAAAAACCAAATCGTATGGGAAACACATCATTAACTCAATCAGAGCGAGACTTCCGTGAGTGGGAAAACAATCGTACAAACCTAATAACACGCACCAAAGATGAAATCAAGAGGCAAAACTCCCTCAGACGTAATGCAGAGGGGCATGTGCATAGGTTAGAACTTCAGTTAGAAACCTTAGAAAACCAAATCAAATGAGTAAATTTACAGACACGCAGAAGCTAGTGTATGCTATGCTTACGGAAAACACAGGTAGCCACATGCTTGATTCAGGCGGTGCGTATGGTAGGAATTGGTCAAGAAACCAAGCCAAGACTATCGAGGACTTTGATAACGAGCAACCACAAGCCATTGAGAAGTCTGAATGGACTGACAAAGACGGAAAAACTCACACCGAGTACGAACGTACAGTGTCAATCTTTCACTACCTAAGCGAACTCGAACTCGATCACCTGTGCGTTAATTTTAACGCACGGAATACTGACTGTGATAATTGGGATGGAGATTTAGCTTACGGAGTATCACAAGCAGGTGCTGACTTCCTTGAGTTGATAGGTATGGAGAGCAAACATCAGTTCAATACATACAACGGAGATAGCGACCTATCTCAAATCTTACAAGGTGCATGGCTAGAAGATGCTGACGGAGATACATACCTGCTCTTACAGATACACGGAGGTTGTGATGCTAGAGGTGGCTACACCGATGCCAAGCTATTCAAAACCGAAGATGATTGGCTGATACACCCATACTTACAAGAGTATATGCATAGCGATGAAATTGAGGAGGAATTAAAATACCTAAATCAGTAAAACGTCAAACCCTTAGAGAGTAGTAGTATTATATATATAATAATTCAGTATGAATTATATATATAATACACTACCTCTTAATTAAAACCAAATCGAAATGGCAAACAACGAATTATTCAAAACAATTGAAACGCAAGGCAGACTGATAACAGAACTGCGTGATAAAAACGAGCAACTTAAGTGGAAAGCAGGAAACATAGTTGTGGACTTGCGTGAAGAAAACGAGAAAATACGTATGCAGTTTGATAAGTTCAAGGTGCTTTCAGAAAGGTTAGTGGAATACATCGAGCCTCACGAAGAAGAACACTACGAAGAGTGTGTAGCTAGTGATATAGATGTAAGCGACCACATCATGAACGTAATCAAAAAATTAAAAACCATAATCAAATAAACATGAGTATACAAGACCACATTCAGGAAGAGATGCGTAAGCTAGATAAAGGCATCGTAGCTACACCTAAAGACAGAGAGTATTTAGAATCGTTTGCTAAAGCAAATCATGGTTCTATGGACTTATTGCTAATGCAAATGGCTGTGCAATACGGCTACAAGATAGCACTAGAAAACGTACAAGACGAATTAAATAACCAATAAATACCATGAAAGAAGAAAGACTATGGTCTAACAAAGGATTGCTTGAAGAAAAGCAAGATATACTTAGGTGGATGGATGCAAATGATGCTCACATGAGCCTACCTGCAAACGAAAGACTAAGAATTATAAATGAACAACTATCTAAAATGTCAGGTCAGCAACTATTCAACGAACTTGGGTTCACATCAGAAAAAGGATAACAAATAAAATACATTAATTATGGAAGAAGATAACCACTGGGACGAGCGTGACGAACTCGACTACGAAACATCACTATGGATTGCAGGAGTTACACACCGAGAGCAATGTTTCTACGATAGAAGCGATGCTGCACAAGCTAGGCTTGAGCGAGGTGAAATAGATGAAGAGAACGCATCTGAACTAAAGATGGGAGCATGAAATACGCTAGAAAATGCTCGATAACGGGCGAAGGAATGAACGAAGGATATATTGTGGGAGACTGCACTACAATCAAGTACGAGAAAGACCTTATCGAACTTATACGCTCATGGAACGTAGATGAGAATAAAGAACTATCTGACGAGTACATCTTAGCTGAGAGTTACAAATTAGAAGAATACTTTTGGACTGTATGGGA
>Ga0209337_1001377_pt1 | contig 18520 bp, 31 predicted proteins | sample LinPmetageLP53_FD_184044 | JGI IMG/M metagenome (GOLD analysis project Ga0209337, IMG submission 184044) | Marine viral communities from the Pacific Ocean - LP-53 (SPAdes) (version 2) | ecosystem: Environmental > Aquatic > Marine > Oceanic | place: Pacific Ocean | collected 2010-02-08 | reverse complement strand
GATTGAAACTCAACGTGATGCTTCTTTAAGAGCAGATGAAATCGTAGCAACAGCAGTTTATGGTGTTGGCGAATTACATGACTCTTATGGTGTAGAAGTACTTGCAGATTCTTCAATACTATAATAAAACTTGTAGGGTGGGGGTTATACTCCCACCTTACCAAACAAGAGGTGTATTATGAAGCTAACTAATGGCAAAAAAATTATAGAACGAAACGAACAAGATTATAAAAAGAATATCAACACATGGACATTTAGAGGGTGGAAACCTGTTAGTAATGTTAAAGAAAATATTAAAGAAGTAGATCAAACTTTTGAAAATGAAACAAAAGTAGTACCTATTAAATCAAAGAAAAAAAAGGCGAAAAAGAAATGAAAAATGTAAAAAAATATATAAAATTAGCAAAGCAAAATCCTAAAGTAAGTATTGGTGTTGCTGTTGCAGTTATAATTATATTATCTTGGGTATTCTAATATGACTAATTTTACAGGTGCTAATGTTATTACAACATCAGATGTTTTAAAATATCAGCCTGATGCTTTTGATTTTGGTATTTCAACAACAGCTACAGAAACAACTAATTTTTTAGCACAAACTACTAACGATATTTTAAGAGCATTAAGAGTAGAGTGGTGGCCTGTATATAAAACAAATATATTTACAGATATTACAGTTCTTAATACTGCTGAAATGGATAACACAAGAGTTAATTTAGATCAGTTTGAGAGGGCTGGTGTTTATTTATTTTTAGGAAGATTTTATTTACCAGCATTAACTAAATTTAGACCAGAAACAGAAAAAGATAGATTTGAAAGAATGCAAGAATATTACATGAGCCAATACAATATCGAATGGAGAATGATTTTAGAAGATGGTGTTGAATATGATGTAGATGATTCTGGTGCTATTGTTGCAAATGAAAGAGAACCTTTACATGGATTTAGAAGATTGACTAGATAATGGCTTTAGATTTAAAGATTAAAACTAACGCAAAATTTGTTCAAAAAAGATTCCAAAGAATAGAAAAAAGATTTAAAGGTATAATTCAAAAAGGAATACTACAAGCTGGTTTTCAATTACTAGATATTATTAGAACTAAAACACAAAAAGGTGTAGATTTTAGAGATGTACCTTTTGTTCCTTATTCATCTGGTTATTTAAAAAAACTTAACAAAGAGGGTAGATCAACAAAAGTAGATTTATTTTATTCAGGTCGTATGTTGGGTGCATTAACTCCATCTGGTAGAACTATAAAAAAAACAGGAACTAATAAAATAAGTGTAAATTTTAGTAATTCACAGATGAGGCAACGAGCAGTATTTAATCAAGTATTAGGAAAAAATAAGAGGGAATTTTTTGGATTTAATGATAGAACTGCAAATATAATAAGAAAACAATTTAACAGATTTGTTGCAAAAGAATTTAGGAAAGCAAGAATATGAGTGTAAGAGAAAACATAGCAAGTAATTTATTAACAACTATATCTAATATATCTAGCCCAATATCTATTATAAAAGCAACTAGACAACCTTTTTTATTAGACGAATTATCAGATAAACAATACCCAGCAGTAATAGTTCAAACATCAGAAGAAAATAGAGATGACTCTGAATTAGGAAGTGGTGCTAAAACAAGACATGGTACTATTGATTTTGTAATACTAGGATTTGTTAAAGGTGCAGAAACTAATATTGATACTAAAAGAAATCAATTAATAACAGCTATTGAAACTGCATTAGAAAGTGATATTACAAGAAGTAGTAATGCACTTGATACAGAAGTCATACAAGTAGAAACTGACGAGGGTTCTTTGTTTCCAGTTGGTGGAATAAGAATGACTATTAGATGTATGTACGAATATCAAGCTGGAACACCATAGGATAAATTATGAAAAATGAAAAATTATTAGATAAAATATCTAAAAAAATAGAGCAAATAGAAAAGATGCACGACAAAGAGTCTATGCTTTGTGAAGAAGTAAAAGATTTATTAGAGGAAATTAAAGAAAATTCTTTAGAAGATGAAGATGGTTCATGGGAAGAAGCAGAAGATGATTTTGAAGATGATTTTGATGAAGATGAAGAAGATATTGACGAAGAAGATGAAAAGTAATAAAAGGACTTATGGCTAAAGATATTAAATTATATAAAGATGGGAATGAAGTTAGTGTTAACGAAACTCAGCTTGAAAATTTTTTAGCTTTAGGCTATAAGCAAGAACAAGAAAATAAACCAACAAAATCTAACAAGGATAAAAAATGGCAACACATCACGGAAAAGAAGGCGTAGTCACTGCTGGTGGAACTGCTGTTGGGGAACTAACATCATTTACACTTGAAACAACTGCTGACGTTGTAGAAGATACAGCTTTAATAGACAGTACAAAATCATTTGTAACTGGTAGAACATCATTTTCAGGAACTTTAGAAATGAATTATGATGAAACTGATTCTCCACAACAAACTTTAACTGCTGGAACTTCAATATCTTTTATTTTATTACCAGAGGGTAATGCTTCAGGAGATGAGAAATTTTCAGGTACTGGAATTATTACAGGAATGTCAGTTAATAATGCTATGGACGCAATCGTTTCAAGAACTGTTACTTTTCAAGGCACAGGAGCATTGACTAGAGCAACTGTCTAATCTTAATTTATGTCAGTAATTGATCGAGTTAAATCTCATTTTGAAACTCTTAAAACTATAACTATAGAAGTTGAGGAGTGGAAAGACGAGCATGGTAATCCGAGTATGTTTTATTCAGAACCATTAACCCTTGAAGAAAAAAACATTATCTTTAAGAAATCTAATAACTTTCAAGACTTAACTATTCTTGTTGATTTGCTTATAATGAAGTTGCAAGTCAAAAATGATAAAGGCGATATGATAAAAGCCTTTAGCCCAGAAGATAAATTTGCATTAAGAAAAAAAGCTGATTCTAATGTTATCTCAGAAATTGCTAATAAAATCCTTTTAGATACTAATTACGAGGATGCAGAAAAAAAGTAGATAGCGACCCAGATGTTAGGTCGCTGTTAGTTATTGCAGAACGATTACATCTTACAATTCAACAAGTTCTTGATATGCCTGTTAGCCATTATAATCTTTGGTTAGCTTACTTGAAAAAAGAACAAGAACAGTATAAAACGAAACAAGCATTAGCACAATCAAGGAACTTAAAGTAATGGCAAACCAAAAACTAAACATAGATATTGTAGCAAAGGATAGGTCGAAACAGGCTTTAAATGGTGTTCAAAAATCTTTAGGAAGATTAAAAAATTCTGTATTTAATTTAAGAAATGCTTTTTTAGGTTTAGGTGCTGGATTAGTAGTTAGAAATTTAGTCAATACAGGAAAACAATTAGAGAATTTAAGAACTAGATTAAAGTTCTTGCTTAAAGATACAAACGAGGGTGCAAAAGCATTTGAAAAAATGACTAAGTTTGCGTCTAAAGTTCCTTTTTCACTTGAGGAAATACAAGCTGGTGCTGGTATTCTTGCAACAGTTACAGATAATGCAGATGATTTACAAAAAATGTTAGAGATAACAGGTAATGTTGCATCTGTTACAGGATTAGATTTTAGAACAGCTGGAGAACAAATACAAAGATCATTTAGTGCTGGTATAGGTGCGGCAGATTTATTTAGAGAAAAAGGTGTTAGAAATATGCTTGGGTTTAAAGCTGGTGCAGTAGTATCTATTGAAGAAACAGTAGAAGCATTTGAAAGAGTATTTGGTAAAGAAGGAAGATTTGGAAAAGCTACTGATGAATTAGCACAAACATTTGAGGGAACTCTCTCAATGATTGGCGATAAAGTTTTCAATTTTAAAAAAGTATTATTAGAAGCTGGATTTTTTGAAGAACTTAAAAATCAATTTGGTCAGTTAGATAAATTTTTAGAAAACAATGCAAAAGATTTAGATAAAATAGCAATAGCAGTTGGTAAAAATTTAGCACAAGGAATGGTTAAAGTTGTTGAAATAGGAAAAGACTTAATCCCTACACTTCAAAACATTGGTAAAATTTTAAAAAGTATAGGAGATGGCTTTATGGCTTTACCACCTTTTGTAAGAACAGGTGGAATTATAGGTGCATTTTTATTTGGAAAAAAAGGTTTAGTTGCATTAGCTGGTGTTAGTTTATTAGTAGATAAAATTAATGAAATGATAAAAAATGTTCAAGTAAGCATGGGCTTATTTGATATGCAAAATTTAAAAGATGTAGATTTAAGAATTGCTGACATTAAAAATCAACTTGAATCTATGCAAGATCAAAAATTATTTTTAGAAGTAGAGGGTGGTAAAGTTAATGATATAGACAACTCAGAAAAAATTAAAGCATTATTAAGCGAATTAAAAGTATTAGAAGATCAAAGAAAACTTTTACAAAATACAACAGAATTAAGGAGAGGTAATTTACCAATTGCTAGAGACGAACATAAAATAATGATTCAAACTAGAAAAGAATTAGAATCTTTTTTAGTTCCTATACATGAATTTCAAAATGAAGTGGCGATAGGAGTACCAAGTGCTTTTGAGAAAGCAAGAGAACAAGCATTTGGTGGATTTAAAGAGGGATTACAAGATACATTTGAAGTTAGTATTTTTGATAGATTTAAAAAAGCTGGTCAAGATTCATTAAAGTCATTAAAAAGTTCTTTAACTGATTTTGTCATGACAGGTAAAATGAGTTTTGAAACTTTAAAAATTGCTATTATAAGATCATTAGTTGAAGCATTAATAGGTTCAGCAGTTACCTTTGCATTAAAAAAAGCTACAGCAATATTTAAATTTCAAGCTATTAGAGAGGGTTTAATATCTGCATATAAAGCTGGTGCAAAAGCATTAGCATCAGTTCCTTTTCCATTTAATCTTGCAGCAGCTGGAGCAGTCATTGGAACAGGTATTGGTTTAGTAAATAAAATAAAAGGGTTTCAATCTGGTGGTGCTGTATCTAAAGGACAACCAATTATGGTGGGAGAACAAGGTGCAGAAATGTTTATACCTAACCAAACAGGTCAAATAACACAATCAGCTAGAGGCACAGGCGATGGAGAAACAAATATCAATTTCACAATAAATGCAACAGATGTTAGAGGTGTAAAAGAATTATTAATTGATAACAGAGCAACAATCGTTAATGTAATTAATTCTGCATTAAATGAAAAAGGTAAAGAGGCATTAGTATAATATGAGTGGACAATTTCCAACATCTCCTGTTGCAAAAAGTGCTAAAGTAGGTTCGGCACAAAACACTATAGTTAGTGTAACAACATCTGGTAGAGTTCAAACTAGACAAATAGACGGACAAAAATTTACTATAACTTTAGACTATGCACCAATGAGTAGATCAAACTTTGCACCTATTACAGCATTTATTATGAAACAAAGAGCAAAATTAAATACCTTTACTGTCATTCCACCAATAGTATCAAATGCACAAGGAGTAGCATCAGGAACTATAAGTGTAGATGGTGCAATTTCTGCTGGAGCAACAACTTGCACAATTGATGGTATGGCTACTAGCACAAGTGATATTTTAAAAGCTGGAGATTATTTTAGATTTGCTGGGCAAGATAAAGTTTATATGGCAGTAGCTGATTTAGATGCAGATGGAACAGGCGAGGGAACATTAACTTTTGAACCACCTCTAAGATCAGATGTAGCTAATGATATTGCATTGGTTTATGATAATGTAGATTTTACTGTAAGACTTTCAAATGATATTCAAGAATATTCTATTGTAACTAATGATCTTTATAAGTATCAGATAGACCTAATAGAAAATTTATAATGAAAAAGTATAAAATAACCCACAAAATAAATGCCGATTTTGTTGCCGAAATAATTGTTAATGAAGATCAAATAGATAGTAAAATTAATGATCTTAAAGAATATAAGAAACCTAATAGCAAATTCGATTTTACTATGTTAAAAGGTACAGAAAGTGTAACCCAAACAACTTACGAACAATATGACGAGAACATTAACAACAGCAGTAAAGAATGAACTTTTAACAGATAGCTTACAACCTGTTACACTTGTCTATATTAATGTAGGTACAGGATTTAGATTTACAGACCATTACAAAGATATTACTTACGATTCAAATACTTATTCAGCATCATCATTATTTACAAGATTATCTAGTGTTACAGAATCATCAGAAATAGAAGTTAGTAATATAACACTATCTTTTTCAGGTGCAGATCAAACAATCATATCTTTATTTTTAAGTAATAATTATATGGAGAAAGAAGCAGAAGTTTATAAAGGTTTTTTAAATAGTAGCGAGGCAGTAATTGCAGACCCATTTCTTTTATTTAAAGGTAGAATTGAATCTTTTAGTATTGATGAAAGTATTAACAATTCTAATGCTAATATTGTAGTTGCATCTCATTGGTCAGACTTTAGTAAAATAGAGGGTAGAAAAACAAATACAGGTTCACAACAATTACATTTTTCAACAGATAAAGGTTTCGAATTTGCATCACAAACAGTTCAAGATATTAAATGGGGTAGAACATAATGCAAGATGTAATAAATTTATTTAATAATTTTGATCGTTATAAAGGTAAAGAATTAACAAATTATTTAGAGCCATCAATAAAACTTAATCAATATAAAAAGTTTTATGATAATAACGAATTAGTTGGTTTTGTTAATTGGGCTTATATCCATGATCTTGTAGAAAAAAGATTTAAACAAACAGGTAAGATCAAATCTAATGAATGGAACTCAGGTAATAATTTATGGTTAATCGAGATTGTATCTGTAAAAAATACATTTAAAATGATGCGTTGGGTTTATAATTATTTTAGAAAACAATTAAAAGTAGATCATTCTATAAATTGGCTAAGAGTAGATGGTAGTATTTATAGAGTAGGTCAAAAGTTTAAAAGGAGTTATCACTAATGGGTGGAATAGTTGATGCTATTGTTAATGTTGTAACAAGTTTTATTGGGTGGCTTATACCTATTCCTGATATTCCTGAGTTTGATACACCAGAAGAAGAACGAGGTGTATTAATTAACAAACAATCTAACAATGCACAAATCCCTGTAGTTTATGGCAGACGACAAGTTGGAATTACAAGAGTATTTGTAGAATCATCAGGAACAGATAATCAATACCTATATATGGCTGGAGTTCTTTGTGAGGGAGAAATTGATGAAGTAGAACAAGTATTTATAGATGATAAAAGAGTTTTTTTTGAAGATGCTCTAGATCATGGAGTAGTTAGAGAAGTTAATTCATCGGATTCTAATTTTTATAAAGATAGTTCACATATACAAGTACAGGCATTTAATGGAACAGACACACAAGTTGCATCTTCAATATTAATTAACTCTACTAATTGGACATCTAATCATAAATTAAGTGGTGTTGCATATTTAGCTTTTAGGTTTAAATGGAATCAAGATATATTTAGTTCTATTCCACAAGTAAGAGTAACATTAAAAGGTAAAAAAATTTTTGACCCTAGAGATAGTGCTACCAAATATACACCAAACTCTGCATTAGTATTATTAGATTATTTAAGAAATAATAGATATGGAAAAGGATTACCAGATAGTGCTTTTGAATCTGATTTTGCATCTTTTAAAACTTCTGCAAATGATGCTGATACTTTAATCCAACCAAGAACAACAACTGTAACAGAAGTTGCTGGTTTATATAGAGAAAATTATGATGGTTATCATGGAGATTATCCAAGTTATTTTACAAATAGGTCTATAACCTCTACAGGAACTACAACAAATATTAATGGTGTAAATCCAGGAAATAGAAAATCACATAACTATTCTGGGTATTTCACAGCACCTAGTTCTGCAAGTTTTATATTTAAAACAAACTCTGATGATGGTTCTGCTGTTTATATTGGAGATGCAAGTCAAACTGTAGATAGTTTATCAAAAGAAATAGAAGCTGCTAGAGGTACTAAATTAGTTGTTAATAATATGGGTTTACATGGAAATACAGGTAGAGAGGGAAGTAAAACTTTAGTAAGTGGTTCAGCTTATCCACTTATAATGTTTTTTGGAAATAATGATGGGCCAGGAAATTTAGATTTCTTTTGGAAAGTAAGTGGTGGTAGCTTTAGTTCAGATTTATCCTCTAATTTTAGTAATGGAAAAACTATAACAGATGTAATACATAAGATAATTAAATTTGAATCTAATGCTGTTGTAGATACAAGCCAAAAAGTAATTAATAATGTAAAAAAACTTTTAAATCCAATGCGATCATTATTTACTTATAATAATGGTGTTTATAAACTTAAAATTGAGGGTACAGGTTCATCAGTTAAAACTATAACAGCAGATCATGTAGTAGGTGGTGCAAAAGTATTAGGAGAAAGAAAAAATAATAAATTTAATCGAGTAATAGGAACTTATGTAAATCCATATAAGAATTGGCAGAATGATACAGTTTCTTTTCCCCCAGCAGATGACAGTAATGTTGTGACAGAATTTAAACACGCAACTATGCTTTCAGCAGATAACGATACTTTGCTAGAGGGTAATTTTGCGTTTCCTAATGTAACTAATACTTTTAATGCAGAGGCTTTATGTGAGGTAATTTTAAGAAGATCAAGAAACCAATTACAAATACAATTAACTTTAACATCAGAATTTTTAGAATTAGAAATAGGCGATATAGTTGCAATCACTTATGCTAGTGGTGGATTTAATGCTAAACCTTTTAGAGTATTAGGTATTGAGATTAACGAAGATTTAACTGTTAATGTTCAGTTGTTTGAGCATCAAGATAATTTTTATGATTTTAATACTAAAAATCCTATACCAACAATACCAGATACAACTTTACCTAATCCAAATTCAATACAAGCACCAGCAATATCATTATCAGATGAATTGTTTGAATTATTTGATGGTTCAGTTGTTTCTAAATTAATAGTTAATATTACAAGTACAGATGCTTTTACAGATCAGTTTGAAGTGGAATACAAAGAATCAACTACATCAAGTTATAGATTAATGCGTAGAGGTTCAAATTCTATTGTAGAAAAATATCCTGTTAAAGAGGGTGTTATTTATGATGTAAGAGTAAGAGCAATAAATGCTGTAGGTGTTAAATCTACTTATACAACTGCACAGCACGAAGTTAATAGTGCATTTGCTCCACCAGATAATGTAGTTAATTATTCAATAGATGTAGTTGGAGATAAACTTTATCATTCTTTTGATGCTGTAACTAACCTTGATCTTGATTTTTATGAAATAAGATTTACTTCAAATACTAATGAAACATCTTATGCAAACACAACTGTATTAGTTCCAAGAATTGGTAGACCAGCAACAAGTGTTACAACTCCATTTGTAGGCACAGGAAAATACTTTATAAAAGCTGTAGATAAATTTGGAATAAGATCAACAGACTTTGCAAGTCAAGTTATATCAGCACAAGTTCTAGCAGAAAAAATAGAAACAGTACAAACCTTAACAGAACATTCTACATTTACAGGAACTAAAACTAATGTTGTAGCTGTAGATAGTAAATTACAATTAGATACATCTATCAACTTTGACAGCCACACAGGTAACTTTGATGATGGTCTTGGTTTCTTTGATGGTGGTTCAGGTGCAATAACTTCATCTGGTACTTATGCTTTTGCAAATGCTTTTGATTTTAATTCTGTTTTAAAATTTAATGTTCTTTTAGATTCATTTATTGTTAATAATATTAATTTTGTAAATAACTTTGATTCTGCGTCAGGTAATTTTGATGCAAGGCAAGGATTGTTTGATGGTGGCTCTAATGCCTCTATAGATACAAATGCAATATTACAAGTTTCAACTTCTCAAGACGCCTCTACTTATACTTCATTCCAAGATTTTAAAGCTGGAGATTATGTTGCAAGAGCAGTTAAATTTAGAGTTAAATTAACATCTAGTAACACACAAGAAAGCCCACAAATTTCTGCATTAGCACTTAAATTATCTTTACCTACTAGAACTGAAAAAGGTAGTAATATTTCTAGTACAACAAGCACATCAGGAAAAACTATTACTTTTGGTTCAGAGTATTATCAAACTCCATCACTAACTGTAATTGGTCAGAACATGGCAACGGGAGATTTTTTCACAATTACCTCTAAAGGAACTGCATCTTTCGTGGTTGAATTTTTTAACAGTTCTGGTAGTACTGTTGATAGAACTTTCGATTATCAGGCAATCGGAATTGGACAAAAACAATAAAAATGATATAAGATTAATTTTATGGCACAGCACGATTATATAATTTCAAACCAAACTTTCCCAAATACTAGAGCAGATATTAACAATGCTCTTTTAGCAATTTCAAGTAATAACTCAGGAACATCAGCACCTACTACTCAATATGCTGGTCAATTCTGGTTAGATACAAACACTCCATCATCAACAACATGGAGTTTATATATACATGATGGTTCAGATGATATTTTATTTGCACAAATAGATACATCAGCAAACACAGTAAATTTTTTAGATTCAGCTTTAGCAGATAATGTTGTTATAAGTACATCAGGTGCAGTTTCAACAACAGGTGCATTTACTGCAAATGGCACAATAAAATTAGATGGTAGTTACCCCACAGGAACAGACAATACTGCCTTAGGAGATACTGCTTTAGATAGTGTTGAAGCTGGTGGTGCAAGTAATACTGCTATTGGACACAATGCTGGAACATCAATAACGACAGGAGATGGAAACACTGCCATTGGAGATTTAGCTTTAGATGCAAATACAACTTCACACGATAACGTTGCCGTAGGAAGATGTGCATTAACCACAAATATAACTGGAGCAAATAATGTTGGTGTTGGTTCTTATGCTTTAAGAGATAGTATAGGTTCAGATAATGTTGCTGTTGGTGCAGGTTCAGCATTAAAAACTACAGGTGGTTGCAATGTATCAGTTGGTTCAAATAGTTTAAAATGTAATGTAGGTGGTGCAAACAACACTGCTGTAGGTTTTGAATCACTTAGAGCTAACACAACAGCAAATAACAACACAGCAGTTGGTTTTGAATCTTTAAAAGCTAACACAACAGGCGACCAGAACGTTGCAGTAGGTGTAAGTGCTTTAGCTTGTAATACAGAGGGTTTAGAAAACACAGCAGTTGGTAGATTTGCTCTATGTGCTAACGCTACAGGAGATAATAACACAGCAGTAGGTAAAGCAGCACTTACAAAATCTACAACTAACAACAACACAGCAGTTGGTATGGAAACAGCAGCTTGTACGACTACTGGTTTTGCAACAGCAGTTGGCTATAGAGCCATGAAAGCTAATACGACATCGTCTGGTAGCACTGCTATGGGTTATGAGGCTATGTGTTCTATAACATCAGGTGGAAACAATTCTGCCTTTGGATTAAATGCTTTAGCAACAGTTACCTCAAATGGAGGCAACACTGCAGTTGGTAGAGATGCTTTAAAAACAAATACAGGTTCAAATAACACTGCAATAGGTTGGCAGTCTTTATATACTAATGGCACTGCTTCTAGTAATGTAGCCGTTGGAACATCAGCTTTATATACTAATACAGCTTCACATAATGTTGCAGTAGGACAACAGGCTTTATGCAAGAACACGACTGGTTCATGCAACACTGCAATGGGATACCAAGTTGCAGATGATATTACATCAGGTGCTAATAATACATTTATCGGATACCATGCTGGGGATGGTCTTACCACAGGTTCTGACAACACAGGAGTGGGTTGTAATGCTATGGGTACTAATGCAATGACAGGAAGTTTTAATTCATCATTAGGTGCAAATGCTTTACAAAAAGTTACTTCAGGTGACCAAAACACAGGTATGGGAGATGGGGCAGGTTTATGTGTTACTACAGGAGACAACAACCTTTTATTAGGAAAACACGCAGGTCGTTCAACTTCTCCAGCTGGTACAGTTTCAACACAATCAAATCAAATAGGATTAGGAGACAATAACATAACTCATGCTTCTGTAAAAGTTGCTTGGACAGTAACATCAGATGCAAGAGATAAAATGAATATTGAAGCTGTTCCTCATGGTTTAAATTTTGTAAATCAACTTAATCCAATTAAATTTGATTTCAAAAAAGATAGAGATACTGAAATTGTTCATGGAGATACAAAATACGGATTTAAAGCACAAGATATACTTGCACTTGAAGGAGATAATCCTATTATTATTAATAATAAAGATGAAGATGCTTTAAAAATAACTTCAGAACATTTACTACCAGTATTAGTTAATGCAATTAAAGAGCTAACAGCAAAAGTAGAAGATTTAGAAAATAATTAATGCTTAATACATATGTTGTTGAGGGTGGAGTTGGTAAGTGTGTTGCATTTACATCTTTAATTCCTAAACTTAGAAAAAAATCAGAAATTCAAATATACACACCTTACATAGATTGCTTTGCTGGAAACCCAGATGTTAAATTAGCTTTGGAAGAAACACTACCTTTACAAGACCCTAGAATAATGGCATCAGATAATATTTATTATAGTGAGCCTTACAAATCTAACTTTCAATTTGGTAAACAACATCTAATAGAAAGTTATTGTGAATTACATAATGTTGAGTTTAATAAATCTATAAAACCTAAAATTTATACAGAACAACATAAAGATAGTGTTAAAGAATGGTTAGATAAAAACGAAATAAAAAAATATATATTAATTCAGTTTTCTGGTGGACAGCCTAAATGGAATTATGCAGATAATGTTCAATATCAAAATATCAATCCAAATAGAAATTACCAACCTTTTTTAGCACAACAAGTGGTTAATATGTTGTTAGAAGAATACAAAGATACTACTATTATTAATTGTGTGTTACCTAACGAACCACATTATCAAGGCACAATTAGATGTGATCTACATTGGTCGCAAATACATGAAATGTTAAAAGGTTCAGAGGGCTTTGTGTGTATAGATAGTTGTTTAAATCACTTTTCAGCATCAGCAGAAAAACATGGTGTAGTCATTTGGGGTTCTACTAGATGGACACAGTTTGGTTACTCACATAATAAAAATTTACAATTCCACATGACAAAAAAGTGGGAAGAAGAAAAATTCATTGATAATGACCCTAGAAACAACATGGTTGAACCTAAATTAATTATTGATGAATTTAAAAAACTTGATACAAATAAACCCGTTGCACTAGCAACAGAATAGGAGAAAACATGGTAAGAACAACAGAAGATAAAGCCCAAGACTATACGGCTATGGGTCATTCAGTAACACTTATTAATGAAGTGATTGCTGGAACAAAAATGGCAGATGAATCAGCCGAAGAAAGACAATCTTGTGTAGACAGAAATGTGGAACACTTAGAGATTATGGTTGCTAAAGATGATTGGGGTAGTGAAGATATGACTGCATCTAATTCAGCAATTACTGCTGGTCAAGGTTACACAGCAAGTTAAGGAATCTATATGATTACTATTGATGGTAAAGACTATGCTAGAGAAAAGATGTCAGATGAACAATTACAATTATTTGGCATCATCTCTAATTTAAGTAACGAAAAACAAGAACATTTAAGAAAAGCAGAACAAAAAGAAATATTAATACAGCATTACATAACTAAGTTTAAAAAAGCTACAGACAAACCAAAAGAAAAGTAGGTACTATGCAGTTAAGCAAACATTTCACATTAGAAGAATTTGAAAAGAGCCAAACTGCAACTCGAAAAGGTATTAAAAATAAAGCTGGTAGTGGAGAAATTAAAAACTTAGGCGATCTTTGTTATGAAATATTAGAACCTGTAAGAGCAAAGTTTGATAAGCCTGTTACAATTACATCTGGTTATAGATCAGAGGAATTATGCGAGGCAATAGGTTCAAAAAAAACATCACAACACACTACAGGAAACGCAGTTGATTTTGAAATAGCTGGTGTATCTAATCTTGAAATTGCACTTTGGATTTCTAATCATTGTAATTTTGACCAGCTTTTGCTCGAGTACTATACGGGAGAACCATCATCTGGGTGGTGTCATGTTTCCTATAACTCTGAAAAAAATAATAGAAAACAAGTCTTAACATTTGATGGCAAATCATATACTAATGGATTACCTGATGCAAAATGGTCTGGTGGAAAGATGAGTAATTAATATGGCTAAAAAAAAGAAAACAAAAAAAGTTCCTAAGGGTTATCATAGAATGCCAAATGGCAAACTAATGAAAGATTCAGCTATGAAAAAAAGAAAGAGAACATACTAATGGCTATGAAAAAACCTATATATGCAAAAGCTAGACCTAAAAGTTTAGGAAAACCAAAGTCTTTTAATAAGAAGTCTAAAGCATATAAATCAGCTAAAAGAAAAGCTGATAAGAAGTTTGGTAAAAAAGTTTCTTTATATAAAAACATCTTTATTTCACAAGCTGTTAAAAAATATAAGCCTAAAAAGAAAAAGTAATGGCTAAACAGAACGCATTACAAAAAATAGAATCACACGAAAAACTTTGTCGTATCATGCAGAAATTAACTCACGATAAAATAAACTCTATAGAAGAAAGAGTAAAAAGATTAGAAAAGATTTTACTAATCTCAACAGGCTCATTGATTAGTGCTATGGGCTATGTGATATTTACATTATTATCAAAATAAGGTACAAGTCATGCTTGTATGATTTACAAAAGTGTTCTTATTATTTCTGATACCCACATACCCTACGAAAATAAATTTTTAATTCCATTCTTAAAAGCACTTACTAAAAAATATAAAAAATTTGATAGGGTAATTCATTTGGGAGATGAGGTAGATCACGCTGGTATGTCATTCCATGACAAAGATAGCGATATGCCTAGTGCTGGAGATGAATTGAGATTAGCAATACCTAAAATTAAAGAACTAGAAAAAATGTTTCCTAAAATGGATTTGTTAGACTCTAATCATGGAAGTCTTGTTTATAGACGAGCATTTAAACATGGAATACCAAAAGCATATATAAAAAATTATAATGATTACTTACAAGTTGGAAATGGTTGGAAATGGCATGAGGATATAACTTTAGATACTCCATTAGGTAAAGTTTATTTCTGTCATGGAAAAACAGCAGATGTTTTTAAATTAGCACAAAGTCTAGGAATGAGTGCAGTTCAAGGGCATTATCATTCGTTATATGGCTGTAGGTACTATGGAAATAGTTTGGGTTTATATTATGGCTTACAATGTGGTTGTTTGATAGACCCTAAAGCACTTGCTTTTAAATATAATAAGTTACAGAAAGCTAGGCCTGTTATTGGTACAGCAGTTATCATTAATGGTATTCCAATCCTTGAACCTATGATTTTAGATAAATCAGGAAAATGGATAGGTAAACTCCTATAAATGACCCACAAGAACCCACACAGAGCCACACAGAAAGCTACTGACAAGCAAATAGGTGGTACACACTACAAGGAATATAAGATACAGCCTATAGAGTTTATAATGAAAAATAAGCTATCTTTTATACAAGGGAATGTAATTAAATATATTTGCAGATATGAAAATAAGAATGGCATAGAAGATTTAGAAAAGATCAAACATTATTGTGATTTAGCTATAGATTTGTTGAAAAATAAAAAATAAGGAATATTAGAAATGAATGAAATTCACTTATTTAATTTATTCTATTCTTCTGGTATATTGGACAACATTATTAATATTAACAAATAATACTTATTTATGATCTGGCTTAAATTATTATCAAATCCATTAACAAAATTAGCAGTTGGTAAAGTAACTGACCATTTTAAACACAAAGCTGAAAAAGTTAAAACAATAAGAGCCGCAGAAATAGAGGCCGCAAAAGATGTAGATATAACTAGAATTAAAAGCCAAGATAAAAGTTTTAAAGATGAACTTTTACTTATTTGGCTTATTGGAATGTTAAGTACAGGGTGGTTTGAAAGTACAAGAGATAGATTTGAAGAATGGGTAAGAATAATAAATGATCTACCTGACTCTGTATGGTATCTTGTAATTATTGTATTCACAGCAACATTTTCAACTAAAATGACAGATAAGGTTTTAAACAGAAACAAAAAGAAGTAATATGTCCAAATGGACAAAATAAAAGTTGATGCTGTAATCACAGACTTAGAAATACAATTAGAAACTTCTAATAATCCTTATGGCTCGTATGTTTCTTTTAAATTTATAGATACTTTTCCATACTTTACTAAAGTCAATCAGATGGTTGAAGAAATTAAAAAAAGAAATGATGTTGATTTAATCAATTACGAATACTCTTATACAGGAATCCACGAAGATACTGATTTAAAATATTTTGATATAACAAGAAACTAGGGCAGTTTACAACCAGTTAAGAAACTACCCTAATCTCAAACTAAAGTAATAAGAGAGAGAAAAAACTACTTTAGCTATCTTGGGTCAATTCAACGAGATAGTCGTTTATAAAAACTATCTTTATTTTTCCCAAAATTCTTTTTAACAAGTGGCCAAGTCTCCCTGACCACTCTATCTACTAAACACATATATGGGGAGCAAATCAATATATCGTTAGTAGAATCCATTAAACTTTATTACTCAAAGCTAAATCTCTTTTTAACTCTGATTGTTTTAAGCTAACATACTTATCAAGGTTGTTGTAATGGTATCTAGCTTTTATTAATTCTTCTTCTGCATAAGCATATTGCTCTACAACTTCTTTATACTCTACATCTGTTCTGGCCTTATGTTCAGCCTCTATAACAGTTTTAGTATCTAGCTTGTATTTAAGAAAAAGTTTAGAATAAGTAGCTTTACGACCCTCATCTAATACAATTACTTTCTTATGCCAATCAGCCCATCTTTCTGATGCTCTTTCTAGTTCTTCATAAGATTTAAAACTTAAACTCATATCAATATAACTCCTAATATAAATCCTATTAAAAAAATTACATATTCTCGTCTGTAATTCTGTTCAACTTCTTTCCAATCTTGTGGTGTTCGTCCAAAAATTAACATAATTATCTCCTTTAGGGATATAAAAGCATTTCTTCTGCTTCTTGAATTAGCATTTTATTTTGTTGTTTTAAACTATGATTTTCTTTTTCTAACATTTCTATTTTTTTATGTAAGTTTTTATTCTCCAAATACATAGCTTGTAATTCCTCGACCTTAAAAGCGAAATCTTTTTTAAGATTAAAGAAATCGCTAATAAGTTTTTCTTGAGTATCAGATAGTTCTGATAATGCTTTATCTAATTTAGTCATTAAAATGGAATCTCATCGTCCATATCAGACATATTATTGACAGGCATAGCATTATCTGGTGCTGATGGTTGGGCTTGAGTCATTGGTTGTGGTGTATATTGAGGCATAGTTTGGCCTACAGGTTTAAACCCATCTACATTAGCTTGTGGTTTGTAAGGTTTAATCATAACCAAACAAATTATCTGCTCAAGATTACCTTTAGCATATTGTGGTGGATTTTGCATTTCCTGAGTCTTAGTCATATATTTTAAAACATAACCAGCTTTAGTATATTCTTGAACTTCAGGTGTGTTAAACCAATCATTAACTTGTGATAAACCATATTCTTTTTTGGTTAAGCTACACTTAAATTTAACTTTACTTGCCTGACCTGAATATTCATACTTTGGGCTTTGGTTTCCTGTAGGGAATAATCTCATTTGTAATCCACAGAAAGGTTTATCGAATTTAGTTTTTTCGTACATTTTTATTTCCTTTTTTTAGTTGATTGTATTTTCGTACTGACTCATTAAACATTAACTCAGATTTATGACAACTTAGTAATCCTAAAAATGCTTTTAAGTGTTCCTTTTTATATAAGATATGTCTAGCCTCGAACTCTCCACTATCTTTTGGAAGTCTAACTATATACATCTTATTGATCTTCTTTCCTGTTTGCTCTGTATAGGCAAGTGAGTAACCATGTAATTGGTGTACCATATTCAGAAACAAACCCTTAGAAGTTTTTATATCTATGAGCCAAAGGTTATTGTCATAGTCTTTAGCAACTAAGTCTAAAGTTCCACAGAACCCTCGTTCAGAATATAAAACCTTTTCAGACTCTACAACTTTTAACTTATGTTTTGTCCAAAACTTTTTAAACTTTTCAAAGCAACCTAATATTACAGGGTCGCTTGGGTCAGTAAATTTTTCTCCTTTAAGCCACATCTCGCAAAACTTATGTACCATAGAACCAATATTTAAAATATTATCTCCTGACTTTCTTGCATTAGCTTTAGCATTAGTAACTATCTTTTGTATCTGGTCAATTGGAATACCTTGATGTTCCATTTCAGTTTTAATAGCATTTACTTGTTGGCTAATCTTCCAATTCTCTAATGCTGGACTTGCCAACTTTCCAAGTAATGTACTCATTCCAACTACATAATCATTGTTATGTATATAGACGTGCTTTTCTTCATTAAACTCAATCGTATGACCATGTTCTAGCTTATGTATTGCCATTATTCTCTCCCTTATATTGTTGTTTATTTTCTGCATTTGAAACACAAACTCGATTATATTCTGCCAAGTAGTGTTCAGTAGT
>Ga0209337_1001375_pt1 | contig 18530 bp, 26 predicted proteins | sample LinPmetageLP53_FD_184044 | JGI IMG/M metagenome (GOLD analysis project Ga0209337, IMG submission 184044) | Marine viral communities from the Pacific Ocean - LP-53 (SPAdes) (version 2) | ecosystem: Environmental > Aquatic > Marine > Oceanic | place: Pacific Ocean | collected 2010-02-08 | reverse complement strand
CGTTACTAGCTCAGGGGCTCTCTGACAGAGACAAAGTGCTAGAGAAGCTTAGAACATGGATAGAGAGTGCAGAACCGACAGACTCGAATAAGCTTAGGGCCGCTGAGTTACTAGGCAAATCAGTAGGCTTATTCAAAGAAGTGACAGAGACAGTGACCACAGATAGAGATGCTGACAGTGTAGCTAGTGAACTGGAGCGCAGGTTAGAGTCACTGCTGATAACCAGTCAGGAACAGGGGAATGAGCAGGAAGAAAATCCCAGTGACAGCGATTCAGTGCATTAGTTTGGGGGCTAGAGTACTATCACCCACCCCCCCTTATAGCAGGTGCGTACCTGATATCCATATACATAGTGATTCACTCAAATAATTACCAAGTTTTGCGTAGCCGATTACCCTTTTTTTCCCAGAACAAGCCCCTTATTTATCCTAAAAAAAATTTTTTGCAAAAAAATCGGGTTTTTTTCTATTTACCTATTGCATTATTCTGTCAAGAGCGTAAAGTCAGTAAAATCTAGAGATTCCTATCAGGAATATTCCTGTTTAGATTCCTTACTTCTTAGGATCTCCTCTTAGTTTTAAGTTTTATTCTGTTTAAGTAGATTCCTAGATCAGGAATATTCCTGTACAGAGGCTTATTTTTAAATTGGAGAATAGTTGTGGCTAAAGAAACACTTGAAGAAGAAAGAAGACGTTTAGAGCTAGAGACTAAAATGCTAGGTGAGAACTTAAAAGATCCTAGAGATAAGAAGAAGAAGTCTAAGACAGAAAAGAAAACCAATGATAAGAAGCTCCGTGGTTACGGGATGGCCCGTGGTGGGAAAGCCTGCAAAATGATGTAAGGATAATAAAATGTCTACATTAAAAGTTTTACAAAACGGAACATTCGCAGATGGAGAAGGTGTTTATCAAATAGGCTACGAGCTTGAAGATGGCTCTTATGATATTGTTGATGCCAATGTAATGCGTAAAGATAAGGCTGAAAAAGTCTTGTCTACAATGTCATCTCCTGCTGTTGAGATGGAGAGAGCGCGTAATGATAAAGGTCATTATGTTGCTGATGATCCTTCCACTCCTGATGTTAATGAAGCTTATACGCCTAAGAAGAAAGCTCCTGCTAAGAAAAAGGCTGTAACTAAGAAGAAAACCACTGCCAAGAAAGCATAAGGGTTTTTATGTCCGTTGCGGATAAGGTAGATCCTAATCTACTTAAACAAATACCAAATCTTCCTCTAGAAGAGCAGAAACAGGTTCTAAGTCTTTTAGAGGAGTTAGAAGAGGCAGAGTCCAAAGAAAAGGCTAGAGATTTCTTTATGGGCTTTGTCAATAGAGTATGGCCTGCTTTTATTGAGGGTAGGCATCATAAAATCATGGCTAATGCGTTTGAGCGTGTAGCAAGTGGTGAGTTGAAGCGATTAATTGTTAATATGCCTCCTCGTCACACCAAATCAGAATTTGCATCTTATTTATTGCCTTCTTGGTTTTTAGGTAAGTTCCCAAACAAAAAAGTTATCCAAACAGCCCACACCGCTGAATTATCGGTAGGGTTTGGTCGAAAGGTGCGTAACCTAGTAGATAGTGATGATTATAAAACTCTTTTCCCCTCGGTCGGGTTGAGGGCTGACTCCAAAGCCGCAGGGCGATGGAGTACCAGTGCAGGTGGTGAATATTTTGCTATCGGTGTTGGTGGTGCTGTAACAGGTAAAGGCGCAGACCTTCTGATCATTGATGATCCGCACTCCGAGCAAGAAGGTCAATCGGGCGACCCCTCCGTTTTTGACAAAGCCTATGAATGGTACACATCTGGCCCTCGACAGCGACTTCAGCCGGGAGGAGCTATTATTATTGTTATGACTCGTTGGCATAAACGAGATCTAACAGGACAGATTATTAAGTCATCTGTTCAGCGTCAAGGGACTGATGAATGGGAAGTAATTGAGTTTCCTGCAATTATGCCATCAGAAAAACCGTTATGGCCTGAGTTTTGGCCTATGAAAGAATTAATTGCCCTTAGAGAGGAACTACCCTCATCTAAGTGGAACGCACAGTATCAACAAAACCCTACCTCTGAAGAGGGGGCGTTGGTCAAAAGGAATTGGTGGAAGTTATGGGAACAGGACTATCCACCCTCTTGCGAATTTATAATACAGTCTTGGGATACAGCCTTTCTTAAGACACAAAGGGCTGACTACTCAGCGTGTACGACTTGGGGCGTATTTTACGCACCTGATGATGATGGCAAGACTGTAGCTAATATAATCCTTCTAGATGCCTTTAAAGAGCGTTTAGAGTTTCCAGAATTAAAAAAGAAAGCTCAGGAGTTTTATACTGACTGGCAACCTGATGCCTGCATTATTGAAGCAAAAGCCGCAGGAACACCCCTTATCTTTGAGTTAAGGGCAATGGGTATCCCAGTATCAGATTACACTCCATCGCGTGGAAATGATAAAATATCGCGTGTAAACGCTATATCTGACATGTTTGCATCAGGAATTGTGTGGAGACCAGAACGAAGGTTTGCAGAAGAAGTGGTTGAGGAGTTTGCCGCTTTTCCCGCAGGAGAGCATGATGACTTGGTAGATTCCTCTACTCAGGCCTTGTTAAGATTTAGACAGGGTGGATTCTTAAGACTTACATCAGATGAAGAAGATACTCCTTTAGAAACAACAAGAAGGGCGGCTTATTACTGATGGCATTCTTACAAAGCAATATACCTTATTTTAAATGTTGGGTTAGAAAAGAGTATACTCACAACCATAGTAAGTATCATGGAGAGTTTATCCATGCAATGGCAATTGCAGTAACTACAATGCCATCGCGTTGTTTAAGCTTTCAATTGATATTTACAGGTGCAGAAACCTATGACACCGATGAGCCAAATGTTCATGGTGGCGCAATGTGGGCTAGAATGCCTATTACTGCATTAGTAGGTGACACCCCCTTTGAGGAATGGCCTGAGCCTATGCCTGTACATGCGGCACAGCCTTGGGACTGTTCTTCAAGAGAGCATTCAGTTTATGTGTTAGAAAGAGCCTCACCTTGCCCTTGGTTGGCAAAGGTAGATGGAAATTTCTATCCTGCTAAATATATGTTTACAGTAGATTATACAAACAATGAAATAGCAGATGATCCTGCACAGCACAAGCAAAGTCATGTGATGGAGCTATTAGATGCAGGGCCATACACAGGAAACATTGTAGCTTTACCAAATAATCGCGTTAGGGTAACTCACCCTGCATGGTTTGAAACAGGAGAAGGCGCTCCAGATTTTCGCCCTTCTCAACACATTCATTACAGCAAATCAGATTTGGATTACACATTAGATGTAAACAGAATCTTTGATAACTTATACGCAGAGGATCAAGATGAAGAAGTCTAAAGGTTATGCAGGTGGCGGTAAGATGAAAGCCAAAGGTATGAAAGCAGGTGGCAAGATGAAAGCCAAAGGCATGAAGGCAGGTGGCAAGTTAGATATGGTAGAGAAGAACGGAAAGATGGTTCCTTTCTTTGCCGCTGATGGAGAAGGTAAAATGAAAGTCGGTGGAAAGGTTTCAAAAACCAAAGGCTACTTCAGAGGCGGCAAAACTATGTCAGCCAAAGGTGAGGCTAGAGGAGGCGTTGCTCGCGGTAGTGGTGCGGCTCGTCCACAGAAGTTCACTAAGAACGGATAACCATTGACCCCCTACACTTACAAGTGCAACCTCCTGAGAGTTATAGATGGTGATACCATTGATGTTGATGTTGATTTGGGATTTGATGTTTGGCTCAAAAAACAAAGAGTAAGGCTCTCAGGAATAGATACACCAGAAAGCAGAACTAGAAACTTAGCTGAGAAGGCGTTAGGTTTAGCCGCTAAGGAACGATTGATTGAGCTATGCAGTGGGCCTATTACATTAATATCTCACGGCACAGGCAAATATGGGCGCATATTAGGCACTCCTTACAATAAGGAAGGCGAAGATATATGCAATATCCTTGTTTTAGAAGGCCATGCTGTTGTATATCATGGCGGTAAAAAGAAAATTTGGGCTTAAATGGAATTAAAAGAACAAACTAGAATAGCTTCTGCTTTTGAAGAAAAAGGTTTTATTCGTAACCCTGAGCTTTCTACTTCTAAATACATTACTTTAGAAGATGATGAGTACAGTGTTTATATAAACAGGCTAGGTGAGCTTGCTTGGGAAAGTAAAGGCGCTGATCAAGTAGGCGCAAAAAAAATTTTTAACCCAATTTGGCGAGTGGTAGGAGCTTAACATGACATATAGGAAGAATAGCTAAGTGGCGATTGATAAACCATTAGTAACTCCTGAAGAGCTAACTGCTGAAGAGGCGGATGGGCCTTTAGAAATTGAAATAGTCAATCCTGATTCTGTTTCTGTTGAGACACCTGATGGCGGTCTTATTTTTGATTTCAATGAGAACAATCCAATGGATGATGTTCCCTTTGATGCTAATCTTGCTGAGTTTATTGATGAAAAAGAATTAACAGCTATAGCTAATGATTTAATAGGCTCTTTTAAATCTGACAAAGAAAGTCGATCAGATTGGGAAAGAACTTATGTTGAAGGATTAGATCTTCTTGGACTTAAGCATGAAGACAGAACAACTCCTTGGGATGGGGCTTGTGGCGTATTTCATCCGCTGTTAACAGAGTCGGTTATAAAGTTTCAGTCACAGTCTATACAAGAGTTATTCCCTGCTAGTGGTCCTGTTAAAACAACGGTTGTTGGCATTATAGATGAAGAAAAAGAAAAGCAAGCAAATAGAGTTCAGGACTACTTAAACTATTTGGTAACTGAAAAAATGAGTGAGTATCGCTCAGAAACAGAAAGATTATTGTTTTCATTGCCTTTAGCAGGCTCTGCATTTAGAAAAGTTTACTTTGACCCTAACATGGGCCGTCCTTGCAGTATGTTTGTACCTGCTGAGGACTTTGTTGTTAGCTATGGAGCTTCTGATTTAGTGACTTGCGAACGTGCAACTCACATTATGAAGAGAACAAGCAATGAAATTAGAAAATTACAGGTATCTGGATTCTATTCTGACGTTGATTTAGGCAATGCAAGTCAAGATACTGATGAAATAGAGCATAAATATAACGAGTTAACAGGTAATTCATCTAGTTATGACAGTGATTCTCGTCACACCATCCTTGAAATACAAGTTGATCTTGATTTGGTTGGCTTTGAAGATGTAAGTGATGGAGAAGAGACTGGCATACAGCTTCCTTATGTTGTCAGTATTGATCAAAGTTCTCGAAAAGTGCTTTCTATAAGAAGAAATTACTACGAAGAAGATGCTAACAGAATGAAACGTGAACATTTTGTTCATTATCAGTACATGCCCGGCCTTGGATTCTACGGGTTTGGCTTAATTCACATGATTGGCGGTCTTGCAAAGTCTGCAACCTCGCTTTTACGCCAACTTGTTGATGCAGGAACATTGAGTAACCTTCCGGGAGGCTTAAAATCTAGAGGATTGCGGATTAAAGGCGATGATACGCCAATAATGCCGGGAGAATTTAGAGATGTTGATGTTCCGGGTGGTGCTATACGCGATAATATTAGCTTTTTACCCTATAAAGAGCCAAGTAACGTGCTTTATCAGCTTATGGGCGATATTGTAGAGGAAGGACGTAGATTTGCATCAGCGGCAGATGTTAAAGCCGCAGATATGAACTCAGAAGCCCCTGTAGGGACTACATTGGCTATTTTAGAGCGTTCTATGAAGGTTATGAGCGCAGTTCAGGCAAGATTACACGCCTCAATGCGTAAAGAATTGCGCTTATTGTCTAGAATAGTGTTTGATTTTGGCCCTTCAGCTTATCCATATAGTTCTGAAAAAGGTGCTGTTGTAGCAGATGACTTTGATGGAAGAGTTGATGTTATTGCTGTTAGCGACCCTAACTCAGGAACTATGGCGCAACGCATTATGCAATATCAAGCGGCATTGCAATTATCTCAACAAAATCCAGAAATGTATGATTTGCCTTTATTGCACAGGCAAATGCTTGAGGTGTTAAATATAAGGGATGCAGATAAAATTATTCCTCTTGATGAAGATAAAAAGCCAACTGATCCAGTCACTGAGAATATGAATATTCTAAAAAATGATCCTGTTAAAGCGTTTATTTATCAAGATCATGAAGCTCATATTCAAACGCATATGTCGTTTATGGAAGATCCTAAGATTCAAGAGCTTGCAGGAAAAAGCCCAAATGCTCAAGGAATGCAAGCGGCTATGGCGGCTCACATACAAGAGCATCTAGCTTTTGCTTATCGTCAGCAAATTGAAAAAGAACTTGGTGTTGAATTGCCTCCAGAGGGAGAATCTCTTCCTGAAGATATAGAGTTAAGGATATCTAGACTTGTTGCTCCTGCCGCTGAACAGCTTAAAGGCAAAAATCAACAAGAACAACAAGCACAACAAGCACAAGAGCAACAACAAGATCCAGTTGTTCAAATGGCTCAAAAAGAATTGCAAATTAAAGAAATGCAGGCTCAAGCTAAAGCTCAACTTGATCAAGCTAAGATGCAACTTGAATTTACTAAGGCTCAAACAAAAGCTCAGTTCGATATAGAAAAACTTGATCAACAAGCAGAAATTGAAAAAGCTAGGTTGGCTGTAAAAATTGCAGAAGATAATGTAAGAGAACAATTAGATTCTAGAAAAATTGCATCAAAAGACCAAATAGAAGGATTTAGAATAGGTCGAGAAATTGTGGAGTCTTTAACTAATGAGTAAATCACCCCTAGGATCTTTTGATTACCTTAGAGATAAGATAAGAGATCAAATGAACGATATAAGCGATCATGTTTCAGGCGGTGGATGTAAAGATTTTAGCGAATATGCTAAATCTTGTGGAGTTATAGAGGGTTTAGCCCTTGCAGAAAGAGAGCTTTTAGACTTAAAAAGTAAGCTAGAAACTCAATAATTCATCGCATAAGGCGATGCACAGCGACTCTGGACGCTTTTTTCCAGTGCATAAGGTGTCAACTAATGAGTGTTTCATTAGCAAAAAAAGCTGAAAATGCTGAAAAGGCTAGTCAATTGCCTGAACCCAGAGGGTACAAAATATTGATTGCTCTACCTGAGCCAGAAGAAAAAACCGAAGGCGGTATTATTAAATCTGCCAAATCGTTGCAAGAAGAAGAAGTAGGTTCAATTACAGGCATGGTGCTAAATCTTGGCCCAGATGCTTATGCTGATCCTCAACGATTCCCATCGGGAGCTTTCTGTAAAGAAGGTGACTGGATTGTTATGCGATCTTACTCAGGCACTCGTTTTAAAGTGCATGGAAAAGAATTTCGTTTAATTAATGATGACAGCGTTGAAGCTGTAGTCCAAGACCCAAGAGGCATAGGTAAGGTATGAGCGAATCTAATCAAGAAGTAAAAAGTGAAGTTGAAGATACTCCAATTCAAGAAAGTAGCCCTGAAGAAAGATTCTTTGGTGTTAAAACTAAAATTGGTAAAAAATCTAAAGAGCAGGTTGAAGAGAATTCTGACATAGAGGTAGAGGTTCTTGATGACCGTCCTTTAGAAGATAGAAGACCTGCTAAATCTAAAACAGCTAATGACGATGATGATGAGCTTTCTGGTTATTCTGAAAAAGTTCAAAAGCGCATTAATAAATTACGCTATGAACAAAATGAAGAAAGAAGACAGCGTGAAGCGGCTGAAAGAATGCGAGATGAAGCAGTAAGAATTACTCAAACTCTTAGTAATAAGAATCAAGAGTATGAGTCAATTATTCATCGTGGCGAATCTGCTTTAGTAGGGCAAATTAAAGCAAAAGCTCAGATGGCGTTAGAGAATGCAAAATCTACATACAAAAAAGCGTATGAAGAAGGCGATACTGATACTGTAGTTAACTCTCAAGAAGTTTTATATAAAGCTCAGGCTGAGTTAGCAGAAGCTGAAAAATACGAGCAAAACATTCAAAGCCAACAAGCACAAATAGCTCAACAAGCTCAAATTCAAAATCAATATAGATATCAGATGCCGCAACAAGCTCCAATGCAACAGCCTCAACAAGAAACTAAAGTTGATCCAGAGGCTAAGGATTGGGCTGAAAAAAACAAATGGTTTATGTCCCCTGACAATAAAAGAATGACTGCAACAGCTTATGGGTTGCATGAAGAGGCTATTGTTGACAGTGGAATAAAGCCAAATTCTCCTGAATACTTTGACTTTATAGATCGAGGTATGAGAGAGTCTTATCCAACTTTTGATTGGCAGGATAATAGCGATACTAATGGTCGTAACGCGCCTGCGACTGCTAATCACCGCTCCACGGTAGTGGCTTCATCCAATAGGAATAATGGAGCAAAACCGCGCAAATGGCAGATGACGGCTACCCAAATTTCTCTCGCTAAGAAACTAGGGTTAACTAACGAACAGTATGCCAGACAAATGGCTAAGGAGAACCTTAGATGACTGAAGAGCGCACCCCTAGAGAAAGCAACTCACGCAAACAAGATGCTCGTCCAGATGATACATGGAAACCTGCTTCTATTTTACCTGACCCTACTCCACAGGAAGGTTATGTATTTAGATGGGTTAGGACAAGCACCCTTGGAGAGCCAGATAACACTCATGTTTCTAGAATGTTTAGAGAAGGTTGGGAAGCTTGTAAAGCTGAAGATCACCCTGAATTACTATTAACATCAGATATTAACTCGCAATTCAAAGGTAACATCGAGGTTGGCGGATTATTATTATGTAAGGCAAGTAAAGAAAAGATGGAGCAAAGAACCCAACACTTCCAGAAAGCCGCTGATAATCAGATGCAGTCAGTTGACAACAACTATTTGCGTGAAAATGATCCTAGAATGCCTATGCTTCAACCAGAGCGTAGCACTAGGACAACTTTTGGAAGAAACTAACCCTAATACTGGGGTAAGTTTCTTAAACTAAGATAACTATTGTTAAGGAGGCCTATAATGGCTACCACTGCTACCCCAACAGGCGCAGAACCAGTTAACACTCTTAGTGCGAGCGGCTCTTATTCAGGAAAAGTTCGGCACATGAAGATTGCTAACAATTATGGAACTGCAATTTTTTATGGTGACTTTGTTAAACCAGTTGCCGCAGGCGTTGTTGAAAAAGACGCAGGAACTGCAACACTAACTCCAATTGGAATTTTTGTTGGTTGTTCTTACACTGATCCAACAACTAAACAACTTACATTTAGTCAGTTCTACCCCGCTAGTACAGCGGCAGATGATATATCTGCTTATGTGGTTGATGACCCTGATGTTGTGTTTAAAGTTCAAGCTGATGGAACTCTTGCTCAAACAACTATGTTTTTGAATGCAGGTGTTGTACAGACAGCAGGCAGTGTTGATTTCGGACGCAGTAAAAATGCGCTCGATCAAAGCACTGTTGCAACAACAAACACACTTCCTCTGCGAATTGTAGAATTTGTAGAAGGGCCAACTAGCTCAGTCGGTGATGCATTTACTGATGTATTGTGTATTTTTGCGGCAGGCGACCACGCTTATCGTAATGCAACTGGCGTTTAAGGAGATATAAGAAATGGCTATTTCACGCGCACAAATGCTCAAAGAGCTACTTCCGGGTCTTAACGCCCTGTTTGGCCTTGAGTATGAAAAATATGAGGACGAGCATACTCTCATTTATGAGACAGAGAGTTCTGATCGTTCTTTTGAAGAAGAAACCAAACTAAGTGGATTTGGTGCGGCTCCAGTTAAAAACGAAGGTTCTGCAATCATTTATGATTCAGCACAAGAGTCTTTCTCTGCTCGCTACAACCATGAAACTATTGGAATGGGATTTGCTATTACTGAAGAAGCAATGGAAGATAACTTGTATGACTCTTTGTCTGCTCGTTATACCAAAGCTCTTGCTCGCGGTATGTCTTACACTAAACAAGTTAAAGCGGCTAATCCTTTAAATAACGGCTTCACTAATTCCTTCCAGTCTGGTGACGGTGTAAACCTGTTCACTTCTGTTGGTGATGGTGTTGCTGGTGGTGGTGGACACCCAACTGTAGGTGGAGGCTTTAATAGCAACCGTCCTGCAACTGCGGCTGACTTAAACGAAACATCTTTGGAAAATGCAATTATCACTATTGCAGGATACACTGATGAGCGCGGTCTGCTTATTGCGGCTCGTCCTACTCGTTTGATTGTTCCACCTGCGTTGATGTTTACAGCAGATCGTCTGCTAGAGACTACTCAGCGTGTTTCAACTGCTGATAACGACATAAATGCTATCCGTAATATGGGTGCGATTCCAGAAGGCTATGCAGTCAATCATTATCTGACTGACAGCAACGCTTTCTTCATTCTCACTGATATTCCTAACGGAATGAAGCATTTTGAGCGTACTGCTCTTGAGACTAGCATGGATGGAGATTTCGACACAGGCAATGTACGATACAAGGCCCGTGAGCGATATTCATTCGGTGTCTCTGACCCACTTGGCATATATGGATCTCCCGGTTCAAGCTAAGTTTGTAGGGGGTGTAAAAGCCCCCTTTTATTTTTAACAAGTTATTATTTACTATCCCTGACTGCTTAACAGCAGACTAACCCAAGACAGGAGATTGACATGGGTACAACTACTTATACTGGAGCAGTTCGCTCCGAAAATGGTTTTCAAGTAATATCAAAAAACAGCACTACTGGTGCAATTACTGATGTTGCTACAATTGCCTCTACTGGTATCGTCACAAACAAATATTCAAAGCATGTAGGTTTTGCAACTGGCGTAACAGTTAACACAACAGCAGGAGACAGTCCTGCGATTGGAGAATTCACACAGCCTGCTAATACAATAATTACTAATATCAAAATATTTTGTGCAACTGCTCCTGTTATTGGAACAGGTGATATTGGTTATGAAGTTGGAACCTCTTCTTCTGGCGCACAGATTGTTGCGGCTGTTACAGATGAGATTCTAGATGGTGGAACAACTGTAGTGGTTGGTAATGTAACTACTACAACTTTGGTTGCACAAACGCAAAGTGCTACTACTGCTCCTGCCTCTGCTCAATACGCATCTGCTGAAAGAACTATTTATTGCAACATCACAAACACTGTTGATGCTACTACAGCAGGATCGTTTACTTTCATTATCGAATACGTTCAGATAGCGTAATTGTTAAGTATTAAGGGGTGCTATGCGCCCCTTTATTTTTTAGGAGAATGTAATGGCTGATGCAGTCGCAACACAAACAATTTCAGATGGGGCAAAATATGCCACATTTAAGTTTACTAACGTCAGTGATGGCACAGGTGAAGCCGCAGTAACCAAAATTGATGTTTCAGCATTAAGCAAAGATCCAATGACAGGTAAATCTTGCACCAAGGTAGCTATAGACCATATATGGTATAGCACTGTGGGCATGAGCGTTAAGGTTCTGTTTGATGCCTCTACAGATGTATTAGCGTGGCATATACTTGCTGATTACTCTGATGATTTAGATTTCTCTGGTTTCTCTGGCATACCTAATAATGGAGGTAGCGGAGTAACAGGAGATATTCAGTTTACTACCGTTGACCATTCTAGCGGTGACACTTATAGCATTATTTTAAAAGTGCTAAAAACTTATGGCTAGAAACTATAAGAAAGAATACAAAAACTTTCACTCCAAGCCTGAAGAAAAAAAACGCAGAGCAGAAAGAAACAAAGCTCGAAGGATTATGGAGTCCAAAGGTTTGGTTAAAAAAGGCGATAAAAAAGACGTTGATCATAAAGATCGAAATACTAAAAATAATAAGCCAAGTAATTTAAAAGTAACCTCTAGAAAAATAAATAGGTCTAGAAATGGCAGAAAAAAAGTCTAAACCAAAATCTAAGTCTAAAGTTAATCAAGCAGGTAATTACACAAAGCCTACTATGCGTAAACGTCAGTTTGCTAGAATTAAAGCAGGAACAAAAGGCGGAAAAGCAGGTCAATGGTCTGCTAGAAAAGCCCAGATGTTGGCTAAAGCTTACAAGGCGGCAGGTGGAGGATACAAGTAGTGGCCTTGGCTAAGTCTCAAAAATCTTTAAAAAAGTGGACAAAACAAGAATGGGGAACTAAAAGTGGAAAAAATAGTACTCAAGGTAAAAAAGCTACTGGCGAAAGGTACTTGCCTAAAAAGGCTATCAAAAGTCTTTCAGACAAAGAGTATGCCGCCACAACCAGAAAAAAAAGAAAAGACACCAAAAAAGGCAAGCAACACAGTAAGCAACCGAAAAAAATCGCCAAAAAAACCGCGAGCAAAAGATAGTGGCAAACGGTAAGCCCTCTAAGGGAAAGGCAAAGGTCAAAGTAACTTCTTCAGGAAAAAAAGTAAGTTACGGACAGGCAGGTAAAGCAAAAGGTGGAGGGCCAAGGGTTAAGCCGGGAACCTCCAAAGGCGATAGCTACTGTGCAAGAAGTCTTGGAATAAAGAAAAGACTACCAAAGAAAAAACAAAACGATCCTAATACTCCCAACAACTTAAGCCGAAAAAGATGGAAATGCTCTGGGGCTAAGTCCAAAAGGAAATAAACATGGCAACTAGCGGAACATATACTTTTAACTTGGATCTTGGAGATGCTATTGAAGAAGCATTTGAAAGAGCAGGTTTAGAGTTGCGTAGTGGTTATGATTACAGAACCGCTAGAAGAAGCATTAACTTATTGATGCTTGAGTGGCAAAACAGAGGTCTTAACCTTTGGACTGTGCAAGAAGGAACTCAAGCTCTTACAGCTAAAGATTCTACTTATACGTTAAGTGGAGATGTTCTTGATATTATAGAAGCTTTTGTTAGAACAGACTCAGGTAATACAAGTAGTCAATTTGATCAAACTCTTACAAGAATATCTGTTAGTCAGTATGCTCATCTATCTAACAAGTTAACAGAAGGAAAGCCACTGCAATTCTTTTTAGAAAAAGATCCAAGTGCTGTTACTGTTAATCTCTGGCCTGTTCCTGATGACAGAGAAACATATACGTTAGTTTATTACTTTATGCAAAGAGTTGAAGATACAGGATCTCCTGCTTCAAACAATATGGATGTTCCTTTAAGATTTCTTCCTTGTTTGATTGCAGGACTTGCCTATCAACTTAGCGTTAAGTATGCAGAATCAAATCAAAAAGCTCCATTACTTAAAGCTGAGTATGAAGAGCAGTGGAACCTAGCCGCTGATGCAGACAGAGAGAAAGCATCTTTGTATGTAACTCCGGGAGGATATAAGTTTTGACAGCCTCAAAAGGCAAGAGAGCCTTTGGGTTTTGTGACAGAACTGGATTTCGTTACAAGTTAACAGATTTAGTTCCTCAAATAGAAGATCAAAGGTGGACTGGTCTTCTTGTTGGGCGAGATGTTGTTGATGTTGATCAGCCTCAATTACAACTTGGAAAAGTAAAAACAAACGATAATGAGTCTTTAAGAAACCCAAGACCTGATACAGCTTTAACTGAAAGCAGAGAATTATTTGCATTTAATCCTGTTGGTGGAGGAATAACCAATTTAGGCAGTCAAACTGTCGGGTTAGATATAGAAGGTAACGTAGGAGAAGTTAAGGTGGTAATAGGCTAATGGCGTTAACATTCACTACATTAAAAAGCGCAATACAGGATTATTTAGAAACTACAGAAACAACGCTTGTAAGCAACTTACCTGCTATTATTGTTCAGGCTGAGGAAAGAATACTAAAGTCTGTACAGCTTTCTATTTTTAGAAAAAATGTTACAGGTACATTGACTGCAAATAATCAGTATCTTTCTACCCCTACAGACTATTTGAGTTCTTATTCTTTGTCTATTGATAACAGCGGCTATGAGTTTTTATTAAATAAAGATGTTAACTTTATTAGAGAAGCATATCCCATATCAACAGCAACGGGTGTTCCAAAGTATTATGCTACATTTAAAGAAGGTACATTTATTGTAGCGCCAACACCAAATGCAAACTTTAGCTCTGAATTACATTACTTCTATAGACCTGAATCAATTACAGCATCTAGTGATGGCACAAGTTGGCTTGGAACAAACGCTGAAAACACCTTGCTGTATGGATCTTTAGTTGAGTCATACACTTTCTTAAAAGGTGATCCAGATCTTCTCCAGTTATACAAAGCACAGTATGATGATGCTCTTGACAAGTTAAGAATACTTGGAGAAGGTTACGGAACAACAGACAGCTATAGAGCAGGTGCTGTAAGAACAGGAAGATCCTAATGTTAAATGATACAGGATTTGCTCAGGCAGGAGTTGTAAGTGTTGTAACAAGTGACAACAAAGGACTTGATTCAAAGCATTGGGCGGATAGAGCAACAAGCAAAATAGTATCTGTTGGAGGAAACTGTCATCCTGCAATTAGAGATCAAGCAGAGGCGTTCAAGGAATCTGTAAACAAAGTTGTAATGTTCTACATGGAACAAGCTATAAAAAGCGACAGAGCAACATTGATTGCGTTACTTGAAAAAAATCAACAGAAAGACATAGCAGAAATTATTAGGAGATTGTAATGGCAATATCACAAGCGATGTGTACTTCTTTCAAAAAAGAATTAATGGAAGGAACGCATAACTTTAGCGCAAGCGGTGGAAATAGTTTTAAGCTTGCCTTGTATACTAGCTCTGCTAGTTTAGGCGCTTCAACAACAGCTTACTCAACCACAAATGAAGCTAGTGGAACTAACTATACCGCAGGTGGCGCGGCACTAACAAATGTTAATCCAACTACTTCAGGAACAACAGCTTTTACTGACTTTGCAGATTTAACATTTAGTAACGCAACTATTACTGCAAATGGATGCCTTATATATAACGACACAAACAGTGACAAAGCTGTCTGTGTATTAGCCTTTGGTGGTGATAAAACATCAACAGCAGGTGATTTTACAATACAATTTCCAACAGCAGATGCGTCTAATGCAATTATCCGAATAGCCTAGTAACTTATGGCTATTGTAAATGGTTTTGGTCGAGGTGGATGGGGTGAGCTTACTTGGGGTGAGCCAATACCTGTTGTTGTTACTGGAGTAGCAGGAACATCTGCCCTTGGCAATGAAAGCGTAGAAGCAAAGGCTAATGTTGCTGTTGTTAACAATGTAGGTACAACATCTACAGGAACAGTTGCAGTTAATGCTTTTGCTGTAGTTGGTGTTTCTGCGGTTGCATCAACGCTTAATCTTGGTGATGAAAGCGTAATTGCAGATGCAAATGTATCTGTTACTGGAGTAGCAGGAACCTCTGCTCTTGGTAATGAAACGCTAATTACCAATAACAACATCTCTGTTTCTGGTCTAGCAGGAACATCTGCACTTGGTGATGAATCTGTACAAGCAGATGCTAATGTAGCTTCTACTGGAGTGTCAGCAACGTCTGCTCTTGGTAATGAATCTGTAGAAGCAAAAGCTAATGTTTCTGTTAGTGGGTCTGTAGGAACATCTGCCCTTGGCAATGAAACGGTACAAGCAGATGCCAATGCATCTGTAAGTGGAATTGTTGGAACGTCTGCTCTTGGCAATGAAACAATACAAGCAGATGCTAATATATCTGCTACTGGAACTGTTGGAACTTCTGCACTTGGTAATGAATCTGTTAAGGCAGATAACAATATTTCTGTTTCTGGCTTTGGTGTAACAGTATCTCAAGGAAGTGTTGTTACTAACGCAAAAGCAGATATTGATGTTGTTGGTAATTCTGCATCAGCTTTAGTTAACTCATTAAATGTTTGGGGATTAATAGATTCTAGCCAAACGCCAAATTGGGCAGAAATTAGTAATAGTCAAACACCAAACTGGTCAGAAATAAGCGGTAGTCAAACACCAAACTGGACATTAATAAATGATGATCAAACTTTAAACTGGTCATCAACAAGTAGTAGTCAAACCCCTAACTGGGAAGAGGTAGCTTAAATGGCAACATACGTTAACGACTTAAGACTCAAAGAAATTGCAACTGGTGAGTCTGCGGGTACTTGGGGTACAGAAACTAATGTAAATCTTGAGCTTATTGCAGAGGCAATGGGTCATGGCTCTGAGGCTATTGCTAACGCCTCAACTCACACAATCACCATGCAAGATGGTGTTTCAGACGAATTCAGATCAACCTTCTTAAGACTTACTGGCGGTGGTCAAGCTTGTACAGTAACTCTTGCTCCTAATACTCTTTCGCATACTTGGATTATGCGTAATGAAACCAACTCTACTCTTACTCTTACTCAAGGATCTGGCGCTAATGTAGCTATATCCGCAGGTCAAACCAAGATTGTTGCTACTGATGGGGCCGGCTCTGGCGCAATAGTTTATGAAATGGATGATCTTGAGCTTGCAGGAAATCTTGCTGTAGGTGGAAATGCCACAGTTACAGGCAATATAGATGTTGATGGAACTGTTGAATTTGATGCCCTATCTGGCACAGGGTCTGTTGCGGTTACAGACATTGCTGATGAAGATAACATGTCTTCTAACAGCGCAACTAAGCTTGCTACTCAGCAATCTATTAAGGCTTATGTAGACTCACAGGTTGGAACGGTTGATACCCTAGCTGAGATTTTGGCTAACGGTAATACCACTGGATCAACTGATATAGAAGTAACAACCGCACAGAAAGTCCAGTTCCGTGATTCAGCTATCTACATAAACTCAAGCGCAGACGGCCAGTTAGATATAGTCGCTGACACAGAGATTCAGATAGCGGCTACAACGGTTGACTTGAATGGGAACTTAGATATTAGCGGAACAGCAACCGGCGCTAGTAGCTTTGCAACTGCGGCAGGAGGAACATTTACCACAGCTTCAGGCAACGACTTAAACATTGTATATCCTGATTCTCGTTCATTATTTTTCAAAGAAGGCTCAACCACTACTCTTACTCTGGACAATGCTCAAGGTGCTACATTCGCAGGAGCAGTTACAGCCAACGCAGGTGTAACATCTTCTGGTACAGGCGCATTCGGTGTTTTAACTGTAGACACAATGACTCTAAATGCCTCTAGTATTACAGGCAGTTCAAACCTAACACTAGACGTTGCAGGTAAAATAAATCTTGACCACGGCTCACCAGAAATATTGTTAAAAGATGGCGGGACTCACTATGCGAGTTTCATAAGCAGTAATACAGACTTTGTTATTCAATCAATAGTGTCTGATAAAGATATGCTATTTAAGGGACAAGATGGGTCATCAACCATCACAGCTCTTACACTTGATATGAGTGCGGCAGGTGCGGCTACGTTTAACGCGGGTGTGACTGCTACAGGGCTTATCATAGATTCAGGGACAGCTAGTCCGATAACAACCGTATCTAGAAGCGGTACTCACAGTGGTATTTCTTTTTCGCAAACTATTTCCAACATTACTGGAGGCGGTTCAGATTTAATAACTTTTTCTACAGGTAATGATACTGGTTTTGCTTGGCAAACTACAGACTCTGGAGGTACACAAGAAAGAGCCTTGACCATAGCTCCTGATAGGTCGGCTACATTCGCAGGAGCAATAACAGCCAACGCAGGTGTAGTAGTAGATAACATCACGCTTGATGGGACTACTCTGGCTTTAAGTTCTGGCAACCTAACCCTAGATGTTGCAGGAGACATTGAATTAAACGCGGATGGTGGAGATTGGTTATTTAACGATGGTGCGGTAACACTAGGTAGCCTTCAAAACGATGGAAACAATAATCTTATCGTTATGTCTAATACCAACGACAAAGATATTAAGTTTTTAGGAATAGATAACAGCAATACAATCACAGCCCTCACCCTTGATATGTCAGATGGGGGTACAGCGTCATTTAATTCTCATATTCGTTTGGGAGATAATAAAACTGCATCATTTGGTGCAGGTTTTGATATTGAAATAACCAGTGATGGAACAAACGGAACAATAGGTGCGCCTAATGGCAACCTAACACTAGACGTTGCAGGAAATATTATACTAGATAGCGATTCTGGTCAGGTTGTTTTAGCTGATGGTGGTTCTAATAAAGGTTTATTAAAACTTAATGGCAATAACTTAGAAATAAAATCAGAAATTTCTGATGCTGATATAAAGTTTAATGGCAATGACGGTGGTTCAGCTATCACAGCCCTCACCCTTGATATGTCAGCGGCAGGTGCGGCTACGTTTAATTCTAGTGTAGCTTCTGACACATTCCAAAATGCTTCTGGCAACTTAAACATTTTATCTACAGGCAACATTCTTTTAAAGTTTGACTCAGACAACAATCAAACAAATAGAGAATTTAATATACAGAGCAATTCTGGTGACCAACTTCTAAGAATTACAGAAACAGGTGCGGCTACGTTTAGTGGAGATGTAAGCGTACCAAACATTGATGTAGCAGATGACATTCGACACACAGGAGACTCTGATACCTACATAAGTTTTGAAACTAACAATCAAACTTTTTACGCAGGTGGTACACGTTTACTTGATTTAACATCTGGAAATATAACCTTTAATGAAGGCGGTGGAGATGTTGACTTTCGCGTTGAGTCTGCCAGCAGTTCTAATATGCTGTTTGTTGATGGTGGTAATAATACTGTTAATCTTGCAAATGACGTGTTTGGCGAAGCGCC
>Ga0209337_1001374_pt1 | contig 18538 bp, 23 predicted proteins | sample LinPmetageLP53_FD_184044 | JGI IMG/M metagenome (GOLD analysis project Ga0209337, IMG submission 184044) | Marine viral communities from the Pacific Ocean - LP-53 (SPAdes) (version 2) | ecosystem: Environmental > Aquatic > Marine > Oceanic | place: Pacific Ocean | collected 2010-02-08 | reverse complement strand
AACCCAATTCCTGACGTACCTATGGGTAGCTCTATGGGTTTAAGTGACGACTTTATAGGTGGTGTAAAAGAAGCTATGAATAAACAAGACATACCCACATCACCACATAAACTAGAGCAAACAATAACAGAATCAATTATTCCAAGTCCAACAAAAAACAAGATGACCAAATCTAGTTTAAAATCTATTATTAAAGAGTCTGTTAAAGAACTTATAGATGATGTTGTAGACACTAAAATTAACGAATCTGTAAATATGAAAACAGACTCTAATGAAAATTTTTCATTCCGTGTAGGTGATAAAATATTTTACGGAAAAATCACATCAACAAAACAGGTTAAAAAATAACCAAACCCCTTTGACATATTAATATTTTCGTGTTATAATTATAACATGGAAAAGAAAAAATTTAAAGTTTGTGTTTTACCTTCAGATAGAACCGGTGTATCTAAATTTAGGTCGATAGACCCACATTTATATCTACAAAAAATGTACCCTGAAGAGTTCTGGGTAGATATAATTTATGACCCAGATTATAATAATGATGAATTCTGGAAAGGGTATGATTTAATACATTACCATAGACAAATAGGACCTAACCATGAAATGTCTAAAATGGTTGCAAGAAAACTCACTAAATGGGGTATACCCCACATTATGGATATTGATGACCATTGGTTACCTGGTGTTGAGCACCCGGCTTATATGATGATTAAAAAAAATGGTATAGACAAACAAATCGTTGAGAACTTGAAGTTGGCTGGTCATGTTACAACAACAACTGAAGAATTTGTTAATGAGATTAAGAAGTTAAACCCCAACGTTTCAATTTACCCAAACGCTATCGACCACGAAGAAAAACAATATGTCCCAAACCCAACAAAATCAGATAAAGTTAGGGTTGGTTGGTTAGGTGGTTCGTCACACATTAAAGACCTTGAAATTTTGAATGGTGTGTTTGGTAGGTTGAATAGTGATAGACGTGGTAAATTTCAGACTGTTTTATGTGGTTATGATTTACGTGGTACTATGACTGAAATGGATAGAGAGACTGGTAAGGAGAAAAATAGACCTATACTACCTCATGAATCTGTATGGTATAAATACGAACAAATATTCACAGATAACTACAACACTGTAGATGGAGATTATAAAAAAGAGTTACTAGACTTTAAAAAGAAAAAGGTTAGTGGTGATTTGAACTCTTCGTATAGGAGAGTATGGACAAAACCAATTACCACTTACGCTTCAAGCTATAACTTTTTTGATGTTAGTATTGCACCACTTAAAGAACATACTTTTAATAGAGTTAAGTCACAACTTAAGGTTATTGAAGCTGGGTTCCATAAGAAAGCATTAATAGTACAAAATTTTGGTCCTTACACTATTGACTGTGTAAACGCTTTTGAGAAGGGTGGTGGTATTAACCCTGAAGGCAATTGTTTAATGGTTGATACCGTTAAAAACCACAAAGACTGGTATAAGCACATAAAAAGACTTATAGATAATCCGGAATTAGTTAAGGACTTGGGTCAAAAACTATATGATACGGTTTACCCAAAATACGCTCTTAAGACCGTTACCGAAACTAGAGTAGAGTTCTATAGAGAATTAATTAAAAAATCATAAAATGAGTAAATTACCAAAGTGGTTTGACGGTGAGACGTATAATGAGGGTGGTGTGGTAACCAATAGGTTTTCAGGTGAAGAATATGTACTAACCGCAGAGGAACTATCAATGTACGATTTTATTATGGGAGCAACACTAGTCATGGAAATGGGGGTGAATGATAATAACAGAATGGTTTTAGACCTACGAAAAGGTCTCGATTGGTTTAAAGAGAATAATAACAAGGCTTATATGGTCTTATTAGATTAATAATTAAAAAAAAATAAAAAATGTCAGTAGAAATTAATATTATGGAAAATGGACCTATATTGGTCAAAGGAGAAACTACCGTAACAAAAAACGGTGAAAAAGTAGTAGTTGGTGAAAATTACGCGTTGTGTAGATGTGGGCAATCCAAAAATCAACCAATGTGTGATGGAGCACATAAATCATGTAATTTTAAAGGATAAAAATATGTATTATCAAGCAGTAGTGGCATTCGAAACGGGTGTAACGGACAACGAAGGTGTCCCAAAAGTAAAAAAATATAAATATGTTGTAGAATCAGAGTCTGTTTTCGAAGCAACGACAAGACTATCACACTATCTAGGTGAGGACGCTAGAGATTCTGAAATTATTTCAGTAACACAAGCTCCATTCGAAGATTTGTTACACCCAGAATTAACACCAAAATATTACACAGACTAGTAATGGGGATAGATAAAAAAAGTTCTACTTGGGCTAACATAAAAGATATGGTTTTTGACGGTGGTTCTAATATGTCTGATGAGATGGTGTTAAGTCAATTAGGTGTGGATAAAAAAACTATGGAGGGTATAGAAGAAGCCGCTAAACAACAAGCTATGGAAGACATTAAAGTCAAAGTTAAATTCTTAAACCATTCCAATAACGAGGACCCAAAACATAAACATTTAGATGATAGTGGTATGGACCTTAGAGCTAATTTACCAGATGGTAAAATTACTATTGGTGTTGGTAAAATACGATTGGTTCCTACCGGACTTCATTTTGAATTACCTGAAAGTATGGAAATTCAGGTTAGACCAAGGTCTGGTTTAGCAGCGAAAAATGGAATAACAGTATTGAATACACCGGGAACAGTGGATAGGGGTTATACAGGAGAAATTAAAATTATATTAATTAATCTTGGTGAAAAAGATTTTATAGTGAATCACGGTGATAGGGTAGCTCAAGCTGTTGTGTCTCCTGTGATATCGGGTAGATGGTGTAAAATAATAAAGGTGGATAATATAAGTAAAGCTGAACGAGGTGATGGTGGTTTCGGTAGTACTGGTATTAGTTAAATAATAAATTATGAGTTTAACGGTAGTGTTCAGTAGTAAAAATGTGGACAAAGATTTTGTCGAAACAATAAAGGCAACTTCTGGCGTACATAAAATTCAGGTTCTACCTTATGACAATCCTGGAAAGTATTCTTTAAGTGAGGTTTATAATATGGCTTTAAAGGAAGCTACGAACGATATCATAGTTTTTTGTCATGACGACATAAAATTCGATACTCGTAACTGGGGTAGAAAAGTTCTTAACTACCATAAAAAAAATTCTGATTACGGTATAATGGGTGTGGCTGGAACAAGATTTATGCCTGAGTCAGGTAGGTGGTGGGAAGATTTTTCTAAAATGCATGGAGCTGTGTATCATGAAAATGAAGGTAAAAGATGGTTAAGCACCTATTCTAAGACTACAGGTAATAAATTACAGGATGTTTTGTTGGTTGACGGTGTATTTTTCTCTGTAAATAGAAAAAACCTTAAACATTCGTTCGACGAGTCGTTCACTAATTTTCATTTCTATGATGTTGGTGTCTGTTTCCCTAACTACTTAGATGGTGTTAAAATTGGTGTGTATTCTGATATACGTATAACTCATCTATCTATAGGGGCAACTAATGATGAGTGGGAAAAAGCAAGAGTATTATTTGTTGAAAAGTATGGTGCTTCGTTACCTGTAAAAGTTAAAAAGAACCTATTAAAAAATGAGAAATTAAAAATACTTATAGCTTGTTTAAATTTTAATGATTATACTGGTTCTGAATTATATGTGTATGAGTTAGCTCGTGGTTTATCTAAATCTGGACATGACGTACATATTTGTTCTAATGTGGGTGGTGATATAGCTAGAAGAATAAAAACTTTTGGTGTAACTTTATGGGACTTACAGAACCCACCAGGATTTATGTTGGGGGATGGTGAAAAACAATACCAAACACCTAAGGGTAATGTTACTACAGAAAAGGGTAAAATGTATCCTGTTTCTGACCCTAAGTTTGATGTTATTCATTTAAATCATACACCTATAACAAACGCTTTTTTAAATATGTATGGTAACGCATTTAATGTAAAAAATATAATTTGTACTATACATTCTGAAGTTATAGAACTAGAGCACCCTGTTAAGGACGATAGAATAAAAAAATATATATGTATACGTCCAGAAATAAAAGAATTCATAGAAACTGATTTTAATATTGACCCTGACAAAACTACCGTAGTATATAACTCTTTTGATGAGAGTAGGTTTAAAAATCACCCACTACCAAAAAAGAACAGAGTATTATTTGTTGGGACGATAGACTACCTAAGACAACTAACGATAGAAGATTTGATTAAGACCACAAAAGAAGATGGTAAGGAATTATGGATTGTCGGTAAGAAACGAGCTGATTATTTAGATGATATAACTGAATCACACGTTAAATATTTTGAGCCTACCTGGAATGTTGAAAAGTATATCCGTGATTGTGATGAGACAGCTGGTATATTATTAGGTAGGACCACTATAGAGGGTTGGCTTTCAAATCGTCCTGGATGGATATATGATGTGGACTCAAGTGGTAATATTTTAGGTAAAACATATAATGAAGTACCTGAAGATGTGGATAAATTTCATTCTAAAAATGCTATTAATAAAATTATAAAAAATTATGAAGAAATACTATGAGTTTTAATAAATACTTTAATGATATATTCTGCATAAATTTGGACCATCGTCCTAATAGGTGGGATGACGTACAAAAAGAATTTAGTAAATTTAACTTAACAGGTGTTACTAGATTTTCCGCTGTAGATGGTAAAACACTACCAAAACCACATGCTTTATTAGATGGTGAACTAGGTATCTTAGAGAGTAACTTAAAATTAGTTAAGTACGCTAACGATAACAATCTACCTAATTTTCTTATGTTAGAAGATGATGTTGTGTTTGGTGATGAGGTAAATAACCTAGATAAGTATATGTCTAATATTCCTGACGATTGGGATATGATTTATTTCGGGGGAAATCATAAGTATAGCCACCCACCAAAACAAATAAATGAAACCACTTTAAAATTACATTATACAGTGGCTATACACTGTGTAGCTATTAAATCAACCGTTTATGATGTTATAGAGAAAATATTATCTAAGAAATCAAAACAGGTGGATAACTATTACACACTAGTTCAACAAAGCTTCAATGTTTATTGTACCAACCCATCAATAGCTTTCCAGAAAGAAGGTTTTTCTGATATACAAAATAGGGTTGTTAATTACGACGGATATTTAAGATGAACATAGTAAGTATCAGATTAAAAGGTGGTTTAGGAAATTATATGTTTCAGATTGCTACGTGTGAGGCATACGCTCTAGAACATGAAAAAAAACCACTTTATAATTTTGGTGCAGCGTATAGAGCACAAAAAGAGATAAACACCTATGTAGATAATATTTTTAGGGGTGTAAATTTAGGGGGTAACCAAAGAATGGAAATTTCTTATAACGAACCTACTTTTGAATACATCAAACTACCTAAAACGGATAAAAATATTATTCTAGACGGGTACTTCCAAAGTGAACAATATTTTGGTGATTATAGTAAGGAGATTGGTGAGTTGTTTTCTGAATCAGAAGAAGTATCTAAGTACATAAATTCAAAATATGGAAAGCTGTATGACTCAAAAGACCTTGTTTCTGTACACGTAAGGAGGGGTGATTATAAAAAATATCCCGACCACCACCCGATTTTAAATCTAGAATACTATAAAAATGCAATTAGTTCATTTAACACAACAGGAAGTAGAACGTTTTTTATTTTCTCTGATGACATTGAGTGGTGTCTAGAAAACTTTAAGGGGGAGGTGTTCGATGATGTTGAAATTATATATTCACAAAAAGAGTTGGATTACATTGATTTATACCTAATGTCAAGATGTAATAATCATATAATCGCAAATAGTAGTTTTAGTTGGTGGGGTGCTTGGTTAAACCCAAAAAAAGGTAAGGGGGTTATAGCTCCTGACAAGTGGTTTGGTAAGGCTATACCGCATAACACAAAAGATTTAATACCTACAGAATGGAAAAAGATGTCATGTTAATAAATTTATGGGACGAATCTTTTAGACACCTTGCAAATGAAAGTGGTAAGTACTCAATGATTCATGAAAAAAAACCAAATAACATTTCTTGGGTTAGAGATAGATTAGAGTATGATGGAATCACAATCTTTACAGATATGCATCTTAACCCTAACTCGATATCAAGAGTAAAAAGTAGACAAAAAATAGGTTGGTTTTTGGAAAATAGGAGTGTTGTTAGAAACGCTTACCTAAACGTAGATTCTTACATAAATATGTTAGATTTTATATTCACAAATGATTATGATTTGTTGAGTAGGTACCCAGAAAAAGCACTCTTTGTACCTTTTGGTGGTGGATGGGTAAAACATGAAAACTTTGGGATACACCCTAAAAATAAGTTAGTATCTATGATATATTCTAACAAAAAACAATTTGAGGGTCATAGGTTAAGACATGAGATAGCTGACAGGTATTCAGATAAAATAGACTTGTTCGGCCATGGGTCACCAAAACCAATTAAATCAAAAGAAGAAGCAATTACTGATTACATGTATACTATTGTTATAGAAAATATATCTGATAGAAATTACTTTACTGAAAAAATTGTTGACCCAATGCTTTTAGGTACAATACCTGTTTATTGGGGGTGCCCAAACATTGGTGATTTCTTTAAAGAAGAAGGTATGTTAACTTTTAAGACAATTGACGATTTTGATAAGATTTTTAATACTTTAGATGAAAAGCTATATAAGTCTATGGAGGTTGGTGTTGGGTTAAATTATAGGAATGCTATTGAGTACGAGATAACAGAAGATTGGTTTTATAAAAATATATTAAATAAATTATAATATGAAAATAATAGCTATGATACCCGCTAGATTAGGTAGTAAAAGGGTTAAAAATAAAAATTTAAGATTACTAGGTAACAAACCGTTAATATCACATGTGATAGAAACCGTTAAAGATTCAGGTGTGTTTGATGATATATACATAAATTCTGAATCTGAGGTATTTGAAAAGATTGCTAATCAGTACGGTATAAAGTTTTACAAACGGCCTGAAGAATTCTCTTCAGATACAGCAACAAATGACGATTTTACATTAAATTTTATGAAAAATGTTGAGGGTGACCTACTAATACAAGTATTGTCAACATCACCTTTTATAACAAAAGAACAGGTAATTTCATTTGTAAAAAAAGCAAAAACAGTAGACACTTTGATATCTACAAAGGAGGTGAAAATAGAGTCCATATATAAAAATAAACCAATAAACTTTGACCAAAAAGCACAAACACCACCAAGTCAATTATTAGAACCTGTAAATGCTTACGCTTGTTCACTTATGTCATGGGGGTATAAAAACTTTATTAAAAATATAGAGAAATATAATGCTGGTTACCATGGTGGTGATGGTACTATAGAATTTTTTAAATTAGATGGTTACGCTACAGTAGACATAGATGAAGAACAAGATTTTCAATTGGCTGAGGCAATAATAAATTCAGAAACTAAAGAGCCTGAATATTATAACGAAAATAAAATATATGACCATAACGTTGAACGGGTTCTTACACAGGACGGGGTATCGTTTAATGACTTATATAATTTCAATAGTCCAGTAACAAAGGTGAAAGAAATTATAGATAAAAATAGAGATGACGTGTCTTGGTCTTACACTGTTATAAATTCTAAATCAAATAGAGCAACATTAATTGCTCAGATGCCTGGTGAAGGAAATAGGTTACACTATCATAGTGACTGGGATGAATGGTGGTACATACTAAAAGGTGAGTGGGAATGGTTTGTAGAAGGAGATACTTTAACTGTTAGGGAAGGTGATATTGTTTTTATAGAAAGGAACAAAAAACATAAAATAACAGCTGTTGGTGATAAACAATCTATAAGACTTGCTGTAAGTAGAGATGACGTCGACCACATATATGAATAAAACAAGTGTATATAATATAAAAATTGATTTTGATAAAAGTCATGGTAGTTATGTGTTTGATAAAAACACTAAAAAATACTATCTAGATTTTATGGGAATGTATTCAAGTTTACCTCTTGGATATAACCATGAAGTATTTAATTCAAAAATATGGGAAGAAGATATATTACGAGTGTCAAAATTAAAAATAGTTAACTGTGAGATGTTGAGTGATGAGTTTGAGGGGTTTAACGACTCTTTTATTGATTTTGCTGGTATAGGAAAATACACACACTCACACTATACCTGTACAGGAGCTTTAGCAAATGAGTCGGCTGTTAAAACTGCGATGTGGTATAAGGGTCCCAGGGAACACGGATATATACTTTCTATAAAAAATAGTTTTCATGGCATAAATTCTATAGGGAATATATTAACGACAAGATTTAGTGGTGTGGATTTAAGATTAGGCGATATACCGGGAAAAAATATTTGGCCTTGTGTTAATAGTATTGAGGAGGCTATACAACACGTAAAAAACTCAAATAAAAACCTTCAAGGAGTTATTATAGAACCAATTCAGGCAACATACGGTGATTCTTATTTTGAAAAACAAAAACTAAAAGAACTACGTGATGTATGTACAGAATATGATATACCGCTTATATTTGATGAGGTTCAAACTGGGTTTTGTTCTACTGGTAAGGTGTGGTACTCAGAACATTTAGAAATAGAGCCGGACATAATTGTGTTTGGTAAAAAATCTCAGGTTTCAGGTATATTAGTTAAAGAATCCCACTCAAAGGTTTTCGAAATACCTAAAAGACTTTCGGTTACATTTGATGGTGATTTAGTGGACATGATAAGATGTAGATATATAATTGAAGCTATTAAGGAATATAACTTATTAGAAAATATAAATAAGTCTGGTGAATACTTTAGACGTGGTCTAGATGAGTTAATTGGTATAAAAAATATAAGAAATACGGGGTTGTTATTTGCTTTTGATTTTGAGGATGCTGTTATTAGGGATAATTTTGTTGGTAGGTTACACACTAATGGTATGATATGTAATCCAACAGGAAAAAGTTCTATAAGAATGAGGCCTAATTTATCAATAAAGAAAACAGAGATTGACGACGCTATAAAAATAATAAAAGAAAGTTTATGACAGAAACAGCATTTGTAATAGGTACTGGCCCAAGCCTTAATAAAATTGATATGTCCAAATTAAAAAATTATGATTGTGTTACATTTAATAGAGCTTATGTAGCTTTCGATGATTGGGGATTTGTTCCTAAATATTACCTCGCGATAGACGGAAATGATATAAGAAGTATGTATAAGGATTTGGGTGGTCTTATAAAAAAACATAAAGATACAGATTTTTTTATTTTAGATAACGAACACCATAACTCAATACACCCAGAAACATCATTCCAAGACGGGGATAAGAAAACATCATTATTTGATTGGGGTGAGGATAATTTATATAGAATACAAAGTTCTGGTAATATGTTCCAAGGAAGAAAAGTAGATAAGTCAATTCAATTACCAGCACATCACCCTAACGCTGGATGGATGGGGGTTGAATTGTTATATGCCTTAGGTTATAAAAAAATAGGTTTTGTGGGTTGTGATTCTAGATATAAGGATGATGCTGAGAGTAATAAGGACATAACAAAGGAGGGTGGTGAGTATATTTCACATGCTGATACGGATGTTAACCATTTTAGACCAGATTATTTTGGTAAGGGCATGCATTTTGGCAAACCTAACGCGGACACAATAGTGCAAGTGTGGAAACAAGGTTCTAGTCAGATACCAGAAGATTTAGAATTATTTTCTTGTACACCAGATTCAGCTGTTAACCCATGGTATGAATATATTGATTTTGATGAATATACAAAATTATAGAAATGTATTATAATATACATTACCAAAAAAATTTATTATATTATATGTAATAAATGATAATAAAAAAATAAAAAAATAAAAAGATGAGACACATAGATTTTGAAAACATAGAGGAGAAATTCGATAAAACATTAGCCACTAAAGAGTGGAAACAATTAGAAAAAGACTTTTCTGAAAGTAGTGACATATATATAGTCGCAAATGGTGGTTTGTGGGCAGTAGGTGCACACGCAGCAGATGACTGTGTTAGGTTATTTGCCAAAGCCGGTATCCAAAAAGCTATAACATCTTTAGATAGTCAGTGTTTAATTACAAGTTTAGCTAACGATTATGGTTGGAATAATTTATTTTTACGTTGGTTAGAGTTACAGAGAAAAACAGGTAAAATGAATAAAGATGCTATGATTTTGGGTTTATCGTGTTCTGGTGGTTCTAAGAATGTGGTTTCTTGTTGTCATTGGGCAAAAAAATATGGATATAAAACAGCTATGATTGCAGGTCAAGATAGGGGTGTGTTAGGTGATGATATAAATAATGTGGTTATGGATTGTAAGTATTTTCATACAGTAGAAGTACTTACATTAATATTATTTTATGATTTAATTCACGCTTGTGGTGCAGAATGTCCTTCAATTTCAGACGAAGTTATAAGAAAAGGAACGTCACAACCGTTATCTAGAAACCCACTTAACTAAGGTTAAGATGAATATAGATTTCTCAAATAAAAAAATCTTAGTAACTGGTGGTACAAAAGGTATTGGTAAGTCGATATCTGAATTATTAGTTAGTTTGGGTGGTGATGTAGTATCTATAAACAGTAAAGATTGTGATTTTGAAAAAGATGATATAGCAGAATTTCTAAAAAGTAATATAGATTTTGATGATGTAGATATATTAATAAATAATGCTGGAATAAATAAAATAGATTATTTTGAGGACATTATAGAAGATGACTTTGATAGGATTATGAAAGTTAATGTTAAGGCTCCTATGGTTATATCTAAATATGTAATAAAAAATATGGTTAAAAATAATTGGGGTAGGGTCGTCAACATTTCTTCTGTTTGGGGTACTAAATCAATTGACCAAAGGACTAGTTACACAACCTCAAAATACGCTATAAAAGGAATGACTAAGACAATGGCAATAGAACTTGCAAATAAAAATATATTAGTAAATTCCGTATCACCAGGGTTTACAAATACAGAACTAACATCAAAGATACTTTCAGAAAAACAAAAAGATAATTTAATAAAAAAAGTACCAATGGATAGGATGGCAGAACCATCTGAAATTGCCAATGTTGTTGCTTTTTTATGTAGTGATTTTAATACGTATATAACTGGACAAGACATAGTTGTTGACGGAGGATTTTTAATATCATGATAATAAACTCATCAATTAAAAAATACGGAATAACGTTCCAAAAGGAGTTCGATGTTGGTTTACTCGACTATAAAAATGGTGATGTGGTAATAATAGATAAGAACATTTCTATAAATAATAGTGGTTTAGTTGTTATAGAAATAGAAGCTACGGAAAAAACAAAGTCCTACTCTTACTTACCAACCATAATTCAAAAGATAATAGAAACACCTTTTAGTAGAGAAAATAAACTAATAGCTATAGGTGGTGGAGTTACTCAAGATATAGTGTCGTTTATATCATCAATTTTGTTTAGGGGGGTGGATTGGGTATTTCTACCGACAACTCTATTGGCGCAAGGTGATAGTTGTATAGGTGGTAAAACTTCCATAAACTTTAAATCGTATAAAAATCAACTAGGTAATTTCAATCCACCAAATGAAATTATAATATGTGAGTCATTTCTAAAAACTCTTAGTGAAAAAGAAATTATATCTGGACTAGGAGAGATGTTACACTTCTATTTAGTTTCAGGCCAAAAAGATTTTGATTTTTATAAAAAATATTATAAAACTGATAAAATAAAAATAACTAAAAGGTGTTTAGAAATAAAAAAAGGTTTTGTGGAACGGGATGAGTTCGACCAAGGTGAAAGGTTGTTATTAAATTATGGCCACACTTTTGGTCACGCTATAGAAAACACAACAAACTATAGGTACCCACACGGAATTTCTGTTTGTTTTGGTATGGATATATCTAATTTTATATCTATGAAATTAGGTTTTATTAATATAGATTTATATAATGATTTAAAAGATTTTATTTTTAGTGTACACAATATTAATTTTGATACCGATGTTAGTATAAACCATTTTATAAATGCGTTAAAAAAAGATAAAAAGAATAATTTAACAGGTCATATAAACTGTGTTTTAACAAGAGGTGTTGGTGGTATGTTTTTAATGAACATATCAATTGGTAATATGAAAGAATATTTAGAGGAATATGGATTTAATAAATAACACCTTAGGGGATGACTACGTAAGAGACGAAATTCTTAACGGTATAATAAAAAATAAAGCGGTAGCTTACGTTGGTCCAGCACCAAACATTCAAGGGATGTCAATGGGAAATCATATAGATTCTCACGATATTGTTATGAGGGTTGGTGACCCACCTGTTGGTTTTATGGGACAAACAGGTAAGGAAATTGATTATGGTAGTAGAACGGATATTTTAGTACATAGTTATAACTCACACGATAGACACCATTTAGGTCAAGATTTAGAGTGGGTTAAAGAACGGAAATATCTACTACAACCAATGGTTAGGTCTAGTGAAACACCTTTACAGGAAACTTGGTTTAATGATTTGGGTGTTCCAGTACACAACATTCCAGACCATCATATAAAATCTGACGAACATTGGAATCAGGGTAAGCCTGGTTATTTATATGACTATTTAGGTTCACTACCTAATACTGGGTTTGTAGGTATTTTAGCTCTACTAAATTATGATATAAAACATCTTTATATTACAGGAATATCGTTTTATAATATGGGTGGTTGGGATAAGGGTGGTAATTGTTATTTTGACGAATGGTACGACCAATTAAAAAATAAAAGCTACGGATTAAATGAGAGTTCTCTACATAAACCTGAAAATGATATAAAACATTTTAGGGATATACTCTCAGTAAAAAAACATAGAGATAAAATAGTTTTAGATGAATATCTAATGAAATATTTTGGTGATTTATATGAATAAAATACTAGTTACAGGTGGAAAGGGGATGGTGGGAAAACACCTTCAAAAAATATTACCTAACGCAACTTATACTGGGAGTGATATAGACTTAAGAGATTGGGGTTCGGTTGTATCATTGTTTGAAGATGTAAAACCAACACACGTTATCCATTTAGCTGCGAAAGTTGGGGGTATTCAAGATAATATGGCTAAACCAGCTGAGTATTTTGATGATAATATTTTAATGAATACTAATACGTTAAAAGCTAGTAGATTATATAATGTAAAAAAATTCGTTGGTATCCTTAGTACGTGTATATATCCTGATATCGTAGAAAGTTATCCTATGACAGAAAAGGATTTATTCCTAGGTCCTCCGGCAAAAACTAATTTTAGTTATGGGTACGCAAAAAGATGTTTAGCGGTTCAAATAGACGCTTATAACCAACAATATGGAACAGAGTACAACTATTTAATTCCTTGTAATTTATATAGTGAGTTAGATAATTTTGAACATGGTGCTAAAATGCATTTTATAACAGCGTTACTTAAAAAGATTAAAGAGTCCAACGGTAAGTTAAGTTTATTAGGTACGGGAAAACCACTTAGACAATTTATGTACGCGGGAGATTTATCTAAGATAATTAAAGAAGTAATAGATAAGGACATCAAAGAAAACTTCAACGTTGCTCCTGACTACAACTATTCAATAAACGAAATGGCTGAAATGGCCTTGGATGGTTTAGATAAGAATTATAAAATAATCTACTCAAAGCCAGAGTTAGATGGTCAATATAGAAAGGATGTGAGTTCAAAAAGACTTAAGGCTATATTGCCTAATTTTGAATTTACTAGCTTAAAAAAAGGAATTAAAAAAGTTTATGGAAAAATCAGTTAAGGAAGGTTGGAATTGTGCCTTGCACAATAAAGATATATCGATTAGTTATAAGTCATCGTGTTTGGACGCTTGTGAAAATGACACATCATTTAATAACTTTAAAAGTAACCGAAACTATTCACAAGTGGTAGGGTGTGATAGTCACGGTAAACCAACATGTAATATGTTTTATGACTGGGTTGTGTCTAATCACCCTGACTTTATAAAACATTTCGATAAGTTTAAAGAAAATGATTCTATTGGTGGTCCACCAACATTTACATGTGGGGAAGATGGTGAATTTTCACCAAATACTATGAGATACGCAAAAGCTGCTGGTGATATACAAAAATATTTTGGTGATTTAACAGATAGTGATATTGTGGAAATAGGTTCGGGGTTTGGCGGGCAAGCTAAAATAATATCTTGTATTAACGATATAAAATCATACACTATGATTGATTGTGTTGAAGCTATTAGGTTGGCTAAAAAGTGTATGTCTAAGTATGATTTGGGGTTTGGACAATATTATTATGATATTGATAATATAAAAATTAAGGACTATCATTTGGGTATAAGTGACAGTGCTATATCTGAAATGAATGATGATAGTTTTGATTTTTATTTAGAAAATATTTTATCTAAAACAAGATACACGTACTGCACTATGAATGATGTTTATAGAAAAGATATTAGTATATCTAAATTCAAAAATATATTTTCAAATGTAGAGGTAATACCAGATAGACCTTCGATAAACACAGAAAATGAATGTTACATTTTAATATGCGAAAAATAATATGATAAAATTAGTTAATGATACAATAGATAATAAAGATATAGATAACCTTATTGATTGGTTAGGAAAATATCCTAGACTTACAAAAGGACCTATAACTTTAGAGTTAGAGAAAAAATGGTCAAAGTGGCTAGGAACAAAAAATACAGTATTTTGTAATTCAGGTTCTTCTGCAAATCTTTTAATGTTGTGGGCTTTAGTTGAAGCAGGTAGAATTGGTAGGGATTCTAAAATTGTAGTTCCGTCAGTAGCATGGGCAACAGATTTAGCTCCAGTAATACAATTAGGTATGACACCTATATTATGTGATTCAAATATGGAAGATTTATCTGTAGACTTGAATCATCTAGAAAAAATATTTAATGAGACGAAACCAGAAGTTTTATTATTAGTTTCAGTATTAGGTTTGGTTCCTGATATGAGAAAAATATCTGATTTATGTGAAAAGTATGGTGTAATTCTTTTAGAAGACACATGTGAAAGTATGGGTTCAAAATATAATGGTAAAAAATTAGGTACTTTTGGATTGATGTCTAGTTTCTCCACATACTTCGGACACCACATCTCAACAATAGAAGGTGGGTTTGTTTCTACAGATGACGAAGAATTATATGAAGTACTAAAATCGATAAGAAGTCACGGATGGGATAGAGATGCTAGTAAAGAGTATAGTAAACAATTAAGGGATAAGTGGAAGACATCAGACTTTGATTCTCTTTACACTTTTTATCACTCAGGTTTTAATTTAAGGTCCACAGATTTACAAGCATTTATAGGATTAAGTCAAATAGATAAGTTGGATTCTATATGTGAAAAAAGAAACGAGAATTTTAAGATATATCAGAAAGAGTTATCGGGTATATCCCCTAATATAGAAGAAAAAGGTTTTACGTCTAATTTCGCGTATCCTGTAATACATGAGTATAGAGACGCTATGGTTGCAAGATTGCAAAAAGAAAATATAGAAGTTAGACCTATGATATGTGGCTCTATGGGTACACAACCTTTTTACGTTAAAAAATATGGTAGAAAAGAATTACCAAACGTATCACAAATAGATAAATATGGTTTTTATATACCAAATCACCCTGGTTTGTCAAAGGAAGAAATATTAAAAATAACAAACATAATTAAAAATACGGCAGCAGAAAAATTTGTTGACCCTTATTTACAGACAAGATAAAAATATGAAAAAAGCGTTAATTACAGGAATAAATGGACAAGATGGGAGTTACCTTGCAGAATTATTGTTAGAAAAGGGTTATGAAGTGTGGGGAATCCTTAAAAGAAATTCAGTAGCAGAAAATCAAACAGCTAGGATTCCTGACGAAGTATTTAATCAAATAAATTTAGAATATGCTGACATGTTAGATATGTCGTCTTTAATAAGGGTGTTACAATTATGTAATCCGGATGAGGTGTATAACTTAGCAGCACAATCACACGTAAGAATTAGTTTTGATATGCCAATTTATACAACCCACTCAATAGCAACAGGTACATTAAATTTACTAGAAGCAATACGATTGACGTGTCCATCATCAAAAATGTACCAAGCTAGTAGTTCAGAAATGTTTGGTAATAACGTTGATGATGACGGGTATCAAAGAGAAACAACCCATATGAACCCGGTATCACCTTATGGTTGTGCTAAAGTTTATGGGTACAATATTTGTAGAAACTATAGAAACGCTTATAATATGCACATATCAAATGGTATATTGTTTAACCATGAGTCACCTAGAAGAGGTACCAACTTCGTAACCAATAAAGTTGTTAAACAAGCTGTTAGGATTAAATTAGGTTTGTCAGATAGTTTAAAATTAGGTAATATGGACGCTAGTAGGGATTGGGGTCACGCTAAGGATTATGTTTACGCTATGTGGTTAATGTTGCAAAAAGACGTATCAGATGATTACGTATGTTCAACAGGTGTATCACACACAGTAAAAGATTTAGTTAATTATGTTTTTACATCACTTGAATTAAACCCTGATAACTACGTAGAATTAGATAAGAAATTTTTAAGAAAGGAGGAATTGAAGTTTTTAAAAGGTGACTGTGATAAAGCTAAAAAAGTACTTGGGTGGAAACATAATTACACATTTGAAACAATGTTAGATGAAATGATTGAGTATTGGTTGGAGTATTACGAAGGGTAAGGTGGGTTTTAATAAAAGATATATAGATAAAGAAAAAATTGTTTACTCATTTTCACATAGGGGGATATTGGGTGTGAGAGAGTTGATGGGTTTAGAAGGTTTAGGTAAGATAGAAGCTATAATCACCCAGGATGAATTTAGTGATAAGGTAGTGACAGCCTATCAAGAAGGAAGGGAGAATGATGTAGCAGAGGATATAACTGATGAGATTTTAAAAAAAATAAAATGATTAAAAACATTACAAAAATAGTATTATGGGTGGGAATATTTACTGTTCTTTGGATGTTCGTATTATTATTAATAAATTAGATTATAATGGCAAAAAGATTAAAGGGTGTTATATTAGCTGGTGGTACAGGAAGTAGACTGTACCCTTTAACACAGGTTACTAATAAACACCTATTACCGGTTTACGATAAACCAATGATTTATTACCCACTAGAGACACTTAAAAAAATGGGTTGTAAAGACATTATGATTGTTTCTGGACGTGAACATTGTGGTGAAATACTTAACCTGTTAGGCAGCGGTAGAGACATGGGTATTAGACTATCCTATGAGATTCAAGACGACGCTGGTGGAATTGCACAAGCTTTAAGTCTATGTGAAAGGTTTGTTGGGGTTTCTAATGTAGCTGTATGTTTAGGGGATAACATATTTGACGACAAAATAACCACTTCCGATTTGGAGGATTTTGATGGTGGGGCAAGGATATTTTTAAAGGAGGTTCATGACCCAGAAAGATTCGGAGTTGCTACTGTAAGAAAGGGTAGTAAGTGTGACGTCATGTCTATTGAGGAAAAACCTAAAAATCCAAAATCTAATTTATGTGTAACAGGACTATATGTGTATGATAACAATGTGTTTAACTACATTAAAAATTTAACACCTTCTGATAGGGGTGAGTTAGAGATTACCGATGTTAACAATTTTTATGTTAAGGACGGATTAATGAGTTGTCATTTTCTATATTCGTGGTGGTCAGACGCTGGAACCTTTGAGAGTTTGTTAAAGGCATCATCATTAGTTGCAAATAAAAAATTATGTACGTGTAGTAACGAAGATAAAGGGTTACCTACCACAATAAACATAAGTGATATGCTTAAATCACAGTAATAAATTAAATAGAATGAATAGACCTTTAATGTTTATAAACAATAGCCCTATATTAGTAGGACAGCTAAAAGAGGAGGTTTGGTTAAACTATAGAAAAATAAACGGTGGTAACTTCCTTAAGTGGTATGAAAACCTTAATTCTATAGAAAAAGAAGCGTTTAAAATAAAATTTGAAGAACTACACTAAAATGGGAAAAAGAAAAAATAAATTATCTAAGGAGGAACAAGCTGAGGTGGAGGAATGGATTTATCAAAATAACACAGAAGAGACTAGAATGACTGACACTATGACCATAAGGGTTAAGTGCAAAACAGAAAATCAAAAAATTTTAGTTAATGCTATAAAAGAAAAAGAAGTTGTTATTTGTTCTGGTCCAGCTGGTACTGGTAAAACTTTTCTTGCTTGTGCAGAAGCTTTAAAATTAATAAAACGTAATGGTAAATACAAAAAGATTGTTATTGTTAAGTCGGTAACTACACTTAAAAACGAAGAAATAGGGTTCCTAAAAGGTAACCTACGTGAAAAAATGGAACCGTTTATGTTTTCGTTTGTACATAACTTCGAAAAGATTGTTGGACAGTCTATAACTTCTAGATTACGGGAATTAAAAACCATAGAGGAGTTACCAATTGCTTATAT
>Ga0209337_1001373_pt1 | contig 18547 bp, 27 predicted proteins | sample LinPmetageLP53_FD_184044 | JGI IMG/M metagenome (GOLD analysis project Ga0209337, IMG submission 184044) | Marine viral communities from the Pacific Ocean - LP-53 (SPAdes) (version 2) | ecosystem: Environmental > Aquatic > Marine > Oceanic | place: Pacific Ocean | collected 2010-02-08 | reverse complement strand
CGTAAAGGTGACTTTGGTTTTATCTTTGCTAGACCTGAAACAGGCAAGACTACCTTCTTAGCTAGTGAAATATCACACATGCTTACTCAAACAGATGGAGATATAATTTGGTTTAACAATGAAGAACAAGGTACAAAAGTTTTAAGCAGATGTTACCAAGCAGTACTAGGTATGACACAAGAACAACTATTTAATAACAGAGAAGCTAACTACGCAAAGTACAAAGAAATAGAACAAGACAAATTACTTATAACAGACATGGAAGATAGCTCACACTATAAAAGTATAGAAAAAATACTAGCTACTAGAAAACCTGCTTTGATAATCTTTGACCAAATAGATAAGATTACAGGATTCAAAGGTGATAGAAATGATCTTGTTCTTAAACAGATCTATCAATGGGCAAGAGAGTTAGCTAAAAAATATGGTCCAGTAATTGCTGTATCACAAGCAGGAGGTGAAGCTGAAGGTAAACTATGGTTGACTATGGATATGGTTGACTCTAGTAAAACATCTAAACAAGGGGAAGCCGACTGGATACTAGGCATTGGTAAAGAGCAAGATAATACAAGCCGCATGCGTTTCCTTAACATAAGTAAAAATAAACTAATGGGTGATAATGATACGCTACCTGACTTACGACATGGTAGAGCACAAGTACTAATTAAACCTGAAGTAGCTAGATACGAGGACATACAATGAAACCTTTAGTAATAGATGTAGAAACAACTATCAGTAACAAAGGTAATCCTTTCGATCAAACAAACAAGTTATGCTATGTAGGTGTGGATTCTAAACTTTTCCTTATTGAGTATGATGAAGCACCATACAAGCAGCAATTAAATGAGATACAAGAATTAATCAATGATGCTGACATCCTTATAGGATTTAATATTAAATTTGATTTACATTGGCTAAAAAGATATGGTATAATATTTGATAATAAAAGGATATGGGACTGTCAATTAGTAGAGTTCATACTAAAAGGACAACAAAAGCCTTATCCAAGTCTTAATGACGTATGTAAAAGCTATGGCTTTGATAGTAAACTAGATGTAGTATCTTCTGAGTATTGGAAAAATGGTATTGATACCCCTGAGATACCTAAAGATATTTTAGAAGAGTATCTAGCTAAAGACATAGAGCTAACAAAGCTAGTGTATGAAAAGCAGTTAGCTGCTGTACAAAACAACCTTTGCATACGTCACCTAATTAGTTTACACAACCAAGATTTATTAGTATTAGAAGAGATGGAATCAAATGGAATACTTTACGATTATGATTGGTCTGAAGTTTTAGGTAATGAGCTTGAACAACAGATTGAGAAGCTTGATAAAAAACTTTATGCTTACCATAAGTACGATAACTTTAATCCTAATAGCGTTGACCATTTGTCTGCTTTTCTCTATGGTGGAGATATTAAAGCAAAGCGTCAAGTACTTATCGGACAATATAAAACAGGAGACAGAGCAGGAGAAGACAAGTATCAATGGCAAGAGTACAAAGTAAACATGCCTAGGTTAGTCAAACCATTAAAGAATACAGAACTAGCAAAAGAAGGACTATACTCTACAGATGATGCAACATTAAAGTCTCTTAGACCTACAGAGAAAGCAAAAGAAATACTAGATATACTAATGACAAGAAGTACTCTAGAAAAAAGATTGTCTACATATTACAGAGGACTTAATAAATTAATTGATGAGCAGCACTGGAAAAAAGGTTATATACATGGACAACTAAATCAATGTGTAGCTAGAACAGGAAGGTTATCAAGTAGTAAACCTAACCTACAAAACTTTGATGGTGAAATCAAAACACTTTTTAAATCAAGATATGGAGAATAACATGAACGAAGAAGATAATTGGGAAGACTTAGAAAGACGATTACAACTTAGAAAGGATGACCACGTAGAGATGACACAAGAAGAATATAATGAAAGTCAAGAGGAAGCACACAAACATTTTGTTAGTGCAGAATTTAGTAACATGATACTTAAACAAGGTCCTACAGCAGCCTTAGGACTACTAAACAATGAAGCTAGAAGAGAACTATCACAATCAATTATTAATAACTATCATAAAAGATTGATTGAAGCTAACTCAGGATTATAATATGTTACTACAAGCAGATGCTAAACAACTTGAATGGGTAGGAGCTACTTTCTTATCACAAGATAAACAAGCATTAAATGAGATCTGGAAAGAAGTAGACATGCACTCTGATAACCAAACAAAATTTGGATTACCTTCAAGACTTATAGCAAAAACTTTTGTTTTTAGACTTATCTATGGAGGCTCTGCTTTTAGTTATGCTAATGATCCTAACTTTAGAGATATAGGTAATGAAGACTTTTGGCAAAAAATAATTGATGCCTTCTATACTAAATACAAAGGACTCTTACAATGGCATGAACAAATAGTTTTTAAAGCTAAGAGAGAAGGTAAACTAATAATGCCTACAGGTAGAGTATACTACTATGAACCAGAACTAACTAAATACGGAAAAGTTAAATATCCAAGAACAAGAATACTTAACTATCCAGTACAAGGATTAGGTGCAGACTTGATGGCTATAGCAAGAGTGTCTTTACGAAATAGACTACTTAATAAAAAAGGAGTCCAACTTGTAAATACAGTACATGATTCAATAATACTTGACTTTGATTCTAAAGTATGGGATAATAAAGATATAGTAAACATTGTTGATAAGTGTTTCAATGATGTACCTAAGAACTTTGAGAAATTATTCAAAGTAAATTTTAACCTACCTATGAGAGTTGAATGTCAAATTGGACCATCATGGGGTAACATGGAGATAGTAAATGCAAATTACAGTAGTTGATGTTGGCTCACTAAATACTATGCAAGGAAAGAATGGTAGATCATATCAGTCTTTAGAAATTGCCTATAAAAATGAACAGGGACAAATACAGTCTAAGAAATTGATGTCATTTGGCAATGCAGATGTATTTAAAGCAGCACAAGCATGGACAAAAGGAGAGGTAGTTAGTTTAACTACAGAAAAAGATGCTAATGGTTATTGGCAATGGACAGCATTAGGTGAGAACTCATCACCTTCTACTCCTCTTTCTGCACCTGCAAGACCTGCTGCTAGAACTACAGGAAGTAACTATGAGACTAGTGATGAAAGACAAACAAGACAAGTAATGATTGTTCGTCAATCTTCTCTAAGTAACGCAGTTGCTACATTGGCTTTAGAAAAGAATAATACATCTACAGCCTCTTCTAAAGATGTTATTGCTTTAGCAAAGGAGTATGAGAGTTATGTTTTGGGAACTTCTATTTCCAATATAGATGACATAGCTTCTGATATTCCATTCTAGTGTTAGCCTTAATTGATCTAGATTTAGTATGTTTTCGTAGTGCTGCTTCAGCAGAAAATGACGACCTAGGTATAGCCATCTATAGATCTAATGAATTATTAGATAGTATTCTAAAGAAAGTAGATGCTACAGAATATCGAGCATTTCTTTCAGGAGAAGCTAGCTTTAGGAAAGAATTACTTCCTACTTATAAAGCAAATAGAACTGCTCCTAGACCACGTCACCTCAAAGCATTACGAGAATATGCTATAAAAGAGATGGCTGCTGAGTTAGCACCTGAAGGATTAGAGGCTGATGACTCACTTGCAATACATCAAACTAATGATACAATTATATGTACATTAGACAAGGATTTATTACAAGTTCCTGGTAGACATTTCTCGTGGGCAATTCAAGGTAAAAACTGGAAACGACCTGACACCTTCCTTCAGCAAGATGAGTTGGGAGGTGCTAGGTTATTTTTTGAACAGTGCCTTAAAGGCGATGTATCAGATAATGTTAAAGGTATAAAAGGAATAGGAGAAAAAAAATCTAAACAATTATTATCTAATCAAGAAACAGAACAAGACATGTTCGAACTAGTACAAGATATGTACTCAGATGATAATAGATTAATTAGAAATGGTTCTTGTCTTTGGATACGAAGAACAGAAGATGATGTGTGGAAGGACAGGTTTAATGCCTATATTCAAAAGTAAACTAGAAGAAAAAACTTGGACCTTACTTAAAAAACACTTTAGTTCTGTTAAATATGAACCTACAAAGATAAACTATATTCAACCTGAAAAACAAAGAGTTTATATACCAGATTTTAAAATGTTTAAAAATGTATATATAGAAGCTAAAGGAAAACTAGATTTACCAACAAGACAAAAAATGATTTGGTTTAAAGAATCAAACCCTCATGTAACTATTATATTTTTATTTATGAATCCTGATAATAAAATAACTAAACGTAGTAAAACAACTTATGGACAGTGGGCAGATAAACACGAGTTCCATTGGTTAGACTTTCGTAAAGATTGGATAACCTCATATAAAAAACTTATGGAGACTTTACATGAAACATCTAGTAATACCAGATTGTCAAGTAAAACCTAACAATTCAGTAGACTATCTAAGATGGATAGGAGAGTATGCAGTAGACAAGAAACCTAATGTTATAGTATGTATTGGAGACTTTGCTGACATGCCTAGTCTTTCCTCTTATGATGTAGGTAAGAAAGCTTTTGAAGGCAGGACTTATAAAGCAGATATAAAAGCAGTTCATAAAGGTATGAAAGCTCTAATGTCTCCTATAGAAGCAGAACAAAAAAGACTTGTAGAAGGTAAAAGAAAAAGATGGAATCCTAGATTAATATTAACTCTTGGAAATCATGAAGACAGAATCACAAGAGCTGTAGAATGGGATAGAAAGTTAGAAGGATTAGTTAGTCTTGATGATCTAAACTATGAAAAGTTTGGATGGGAAGTTTATCCTTTTCTAGATGTAGTAGTTGTTGATGGTATTGCTTATAGTCATTTCTTTGCATCAGGAGTTATGGGTAGACCAGTTACAAGTGCCCAGGCACTAATCAACAAAAAACATATGTCTTGTTTTGCAGGTCATCAACAAGGAAGACAAATTGCCTACTCTCGTAGAGCAGATGGTAAAGAAATTACAGCAATTATTGCAGGAAGCTGTTATGAACATGATGAAGATTATCTAAATTCCCAAGGAAATCAACATTGGAGAGGCATCTATATGCTGCATGAAGTAAATGATGGCAGCTTTGATGAGATGGCAGTTAGTCTTAATTACTTAAAAAAACAATATGCTTGACTTTTATAAAGGATCATGATATACTATGAGTAACGCAAAAGAAAAACAAGTAGGAGGTAATCATTACAAAGATTATGCTATCCAACCTGTTGAGTTTATAATAAAAAACAATATTCCTTTTCCTGAAGGTTGTATAATTAAATATGCAGTACGATGGAAAGTCAAAGATGGTCATAAAGATCTTGATAAAATAATTCATTATGCAGAATTACTTAAAGAGATGTATCCCATTGCTAAATAACTAAAGGTCGGTCATACCTATGGCACTAACATTTCAAGATATTTGTACAGAACTTTCTAGATTAGATGAAACTACTTTATTAGAGATTCTAGACATAACTTCAGAAGAATTAGTCAACAAATTCCAAGACAAAATAGAGGAGCAAATCGAAAGTCTCCAATTATCAATAGAAGAAAATAGAGAGGATTTTATTAATTATGAGTAGTTTACCTAGTGTGTATCAAGATGTAATATCAATGAGTCGTTATGCAAGATTTATTCCTGAACTTAAAAGAAGAGAAACATGGGATGAAACAGTTGATAGATTAGTTAATTATTTAGAAACAAAGTCTCCTGATTTACAAAAAGAGCTTAAAGAAATTAAAAAAGCAGTTCTTAATTTAGATATTATGCCCTCAATGAGATTATTAATGACAGCAGGAGAAGCCTGTGAAAGAGAAAATATTAGTGCTTACAACTGCAGCTATTTGGCTGTTAATAATAAACGAGCTTTTAGTGAAGCATTATACATTTTAATGAATGGTACTGGTGTAGGTTTTAGTTGTGAACGTCAAGAAACTAATCAATTACCTAGTATACCTGAAGAATTAATTAAAGTTGATGATGTAATAGTAGTTGCTGATAGTAAATTAGGATGGGCAAAAGCCTTTAAAAAGTTATTATCTTCTCTATGGGAGGGTGATATACCTATAATAGATTATACTCACATTAGACCTCAAGGAGCTAGACTTAAAACTTTTGGTGGTCGAGCAAGTGGTCCTGAACCTTTACAAAGATTGTTTAAATTTGTTATAGATACTTTTCATACAGCTAAAGGTCGTAAACTTAATTCAATAGAAGTACATGATATTATGTGTATGATTGGTGATATTGTAGTTGTTGGAGGAGTGAGAAGATCAGCTCTTATATCTTTATCTAATCTTACAGACAAAAGAATGAGAGAAGCTAAAACAGGAGCATGGTGGGAGCAGAATGGTCATAGACGTTTAGCTAATAACTCAGTTGCTTATACAGAAAGTCCAGATAGTGAGACATTTATGGAAGAATGGTTAGCTTTAGTTAAATCTAAATCTGGTGAACGTGGTATGTTTAATAGAATAGCAGCACAAAAACAAGCTAATTTATGGGGTAGACGAGATCCAAACTTATCTTATGGAACAAATCCATGTTCAGAGATAATTTTACGTGATAAACAATTTTGTAATCTAACAGAAGTTGTAGTAAGAGCAAACGATACAGAAGCAACACTTAAAAAGAAAGTAGAGTTATCTACAATATTAGGTACAATACAAAGTACTTTAACTAATTTTCAATTTCTTTCATCTGATTGGTTAAAAAATACATCAGAAGAAAGACTATTAGGTGTTTCATTAACAGGTATTATGGATGCTAAAATAACAAGTAATCCAGATCCTAAAATGTTAGAAAGGTTAAGAGAACATGCTAGAAGAACCAATCATAAATACGCAGACATCCTTGACATCCCAAGGTCAGCAAGTATTACTTGCGTTAAACCTTCTGGGACTGTCTCTCAGCTTGTTGATAGTGCTAGTGGGATACATGCTAGACATAATGACTATTACATAAGACGTATAAGAATGTCAAAAACAGATTCAATATATGACTTTCTTAAAGATTCAGGAGTACAAGTTGAAGATGATCTAATGGACAAACATAAACTAACAGCAGTATTTGCATTTCCTATGAAAGCTCCTAAAGATGCTGTATTACGAAATGATAAATCAGCAATGGAACAATTAGAAAACTGGTTAGTTTATCAACGACATTGGTGTGAACACAAACCTTCTGTAACTATATCAGTTAAAGATAAAGAATGGGTTGAAGTTGGTGCATGGGTATGGAAACACTTTGATGAAATTAGTGGTGTAAGTTTCTTACCTCATGATAATCATACATATCAACAAGCACCTTATGAAGACTGTGATAAATCTCAATATGAAGCTTTACTTAAACAAACACCAAAGACAATAGATTGGACTAAATTTATAGAAGAAGATGATAATACAATAGGGCAGCAAACATTAGCGTGTACTGCAGGGAGTTGTGAAATATGAACGTAACAATACAATGGATCTGGGGTTTTAGTTTTGGAATAGAATTTACTTCAGGAATAATAAACGAAGCTCCTATAGGATACTGTCTTATAGATTTAGGAATAACTAGGTTACAATTCGCATGGTTTATAGATTAGATTGGGAGGAGATTAAATTTCCTCCTATTAACCTATGGAATCTTCCTAAGTAAAAGAAGGAAATAAATTAATTCTTTCTGTATTTTCAGGTAGATTAATATACTTTTCTAACATACATTTAGATTCAAATACTTCATCAAATCTCATATTCATATACTGATGAGCAACCTCGCAAGAGTTAAAATTACCAATATACTGCCAATCACCTGGAATTCCTAGTAAATTTACTACTAAAACAAATGGAGCTATCATACGACTCTCCTATAAAAACATCGTTATTTTCTGATACCTTAGTATCAACTGTATAAAGAACATGCGTTAGAGAGCGATTGTGAAGGTCATTTTTTAAGAATCTTCATCTAAATCCAGTTCTCGTAGACGTTCTCGTGTTCTTAAAGCTTTTTTTCTATTTCTTTCTTGTTTTCTTTCAAATGCAGCTTGTTCTTCTGATTTAACTTTAAAATCAAACTGTCTAGCTAATACTTTTTCATTTGCTCCATCAGCATTAACAAATTGAGAAGCCAAAGGAACACTTGTACCTAATTTTTTAAGAATATCTCTAGTCATATAATGAACAGGATCATCCCAATTATAGATTTTTCTACCATTATAAAAAGTTTGATTTAAAACTAATTCTGTACCTATCATAAATGTAGGATTAATAGTAGCTAAGTTTTGAAAAAGAGAGTAAGGTTCTTTACTACCTTCTTTTACTTTTATAGCAGTATCTAATACATGTAATATACCTGCACGTCTAAGATGACCTTCATCAGAATTAAATATTTCTTGGAAGATAGAATCTAATATAGGATATATTATAAATGAAGCAGAAGCTAATGCTAATCCAGAATCAACTCCATCTTTAAATTGCTCTTTAACTTTCCTTCCTTTAGCCATACCTCTAGCATCTATAAAATCAGCTAAGGCTGTTCCTACAATCTTTCCTGCAGATTTTTTTTGTGTTTTAGGATCTATTGTTCCTAAGTTTCTTAAAGGAGCTTCAAAAGGAGCTAATAAATCTCTTACAGTATTTAAACCAGAGCTAACCATACCATGTTTATATCTAGCAAAAATAACCATACTTTGATTCTGAAGTATCTTTGATAAGCCTCTAGACAGTTTAGCACCAAGTAATTTTTCACCTACTCGTATAGGAATACGATAACTAGGTAAATGTGACTCTACTAACTCAATATGTTGCTTCATAGAAAGATTTGGATATGTTCTTTGTTTTTGTTTAATAAGCATCATAAACATAACATCACGAGTATGCCACATAGCATTTTGTGAGTTATTAGAAACCTTACCATAAGTTTCACCTACTCTCCTATTTAAAAGCTTGTCTACTCTTTGAAACATAGTAGCTCCAGGACGATTAGGTTCAGCATAAAAGTCTTTATGATTCTTTCTAAATATTAAATCTAAAGCTGTAGTGTTTTTAATGTTAGTAGACATCATAGAAGAGTTATTTTTTAAAGCTTCTCTATAAGCAGGTCCAAACTCTTTTACTTGATTTTCAGCCCACATTATATCTTCTTTAAACAAAGCTCTTGCTTCAGGACTCCAACTTCTCATAAAACCTTTAGTAGAGTAAAAGTGAATTAATTCGTTGTGCATGTGAGGAAGAGGGTTAAGCATCATGTTTTTAACAAGAGCATCTGATACTTTAGTCAATATATTCTTTGGTCTAGGTCTGTTAGCATCTTCAAGAATTTCTGCAGCTCTATCTTTATAATAGTATTTATCTAAACCTTTATAAGAACGAGTAAGATCTTCTGTAACTTTTTTAAAACCTTCTGGTAAAATCTCTCCTGATTTTAATTTAATAGCATTTTCTTTAAAATAAGGTGATAACTTAAAGTTTTTTTCAAAAGTTAAATCTCTTTCTATTTGACGTAATTCAGCTATACGATCAAAAAGTACTGTAGGAGACTCTTGTACATATTCTAGATTTGTAGAATCTCTTAATTCTTTTCTAGTAGCTTCTCTTACTTCAAAACTACCTAATTTTTCTCCTGATTTAGTTATAGGCTTTACTGTATTTAATTCAGTTAAAGCTCTATCTTTTACCATAACCTTCTCACCTCTTTTATTTCTAGTAGCTCTTAGTATAACATTGGTAGTTCCGCCTTTTTGATTTAAATTTTGATCTAAAGCTATAACCTGTCTCTGTCTTGTAATAGGATTATAAAGAGTAAAATATTGTCTAGAAGATGCAGAAGCAGCTACTGTAGGTCTTCTACCAAAAGGATCATTAATTTTAAATTTATCACCTAAAACATTTTTTAAAAATCCTTCTCTACTTTGTAGTTTTCTTCTAGGAAAAAATTTACCTGTTTTAGAAGAATCAATAATAATATCTCTTTCTAGTTTTCCTTCTTTTTTAAGTTTCTTAATAAGACGATTATATTCTTTAAGTCCTGGTTCAAAGACTTTTTTATATACATCCTTTTCTAATTTATTTAATTTAGGTCTACTAGATTTCATAGTAGAATCCCATGTTATATAGTCTACAATATTATCATATACTTGAATATGTTGTTCTCTTTTTTTACCAAATACTTTGTTAAGTTGTGTTGTTAATGAGTTAGTTATAAGAGTAGTATATGTATTATCTAGTTTTTGTTGTCCTCTGCCTGCTAATTCATTTATTTCTACAGCATCTTTTTCTGTTTTAGTTTTTCTAGTTTGCTTACCAAACTCTTTAAAAGTTGGATCTTGTAGCATTTCTTTTACAAAATTTTCTGGAGGTAAATCAAAAGAAATACCTTTATCTGTTTGTGTTATTTTACCAAAAGTAGCTGCATTTTTATATTCTTGTAAATGTTTTGAATCATAACCTAATTTAGACCTACTTTCCATAGCTTTATTTATTTGTGCTAAATCAGAGTTACCTGTGACTCTTTTAATAGTTCCTGTAACTCCTGTTCCTTTTGATATAGAGCCACTTAAAGAAACTAAAGGTTTAGCAATAGTATTAGTTTTAAGCATGAGTAACTCAGTAATAGCCATTGCCACTTCAGAAGGAACTCCTACATCAGATTCTACTTGTTTTGAAAACACATCTATGTGTTCTCCAAGCCAAGCCATTGCTCTACCTACTGCAGATTTATCTTTAAGATTTTGTAAGTCCTCTTTAACTAATTTATACTGATCTTCAAGACCTGCATTTTTTGCTAAGTAGTCCATAGTAACATCAGAGTATTTAGTTGGATTAAGCCAAGGAGTTATGTCACTTGTTTCTTTTTTAGATGCAGTAGCTACGGATTTAAATGTGCTATCTTTTTTTACTTTCTGATGATCAATAAGTTCATCTAGAGTAACAGTACCATCTTCTATTTTTTTCTCTATTCTATCAGTTTCTCCTGCTAAATTAGCTTTAACAAATAGACTTGCTAAAGCTGTAGTACCTAGAGTACCTGCTGCATTACCTATAATTTCACCTAGTGCTGCAACAGTGTCATTAATAGCTCCTATTTCACCTATAATACCACGCTCTAGTTTTTCAAATACAGTAGGTTCATCAGTAAATACTTCTCTATAGTATCTGCCTCTTTCTTCTGCTAGATATTTTTCAAGGTCTATAGCAGGCTCTACTTCAGAAGCCTCTTGAGCTTCTCTAAGTTTTTCACTTTCTAGATATGCGTTAAGATCTACTGCCATTTAGTTTTTTGGAGCATACCTATTTTTTAACATCCGTACAGTTTCTAAAGCAGCTTTATCTGTAGGATCTGTTTTTAAATCTTGTAATGCTTGTGCATAAGCAGCTTCATCTCTATCATTAAGTCCTTTCAATGTAGGTTCTTCAGACTTTTCTGAAATTGAAATATTTCCTTGAGATAATTGTCCATAGATTTCATTTTTAATCTTAGTAAATGCCTCTTCAGGTACTCCAGATTTAGTCTTTGCAAAAGGATTATAGTTTCCACTTTTAATATACTTATATTTACCATCTTCATTTTTTTCGCTTAATATTTTCTTAGCATAAGATGATGCATTTCCAGGTGAAAACACTGGTCGTAAATTACCAAAGGCATCTGTATAAGTAAGATTATGTAATTTTTTATGTAAACTCATATAAGTATTACGAACACTAGGATTACCACCCTCTCCATCTAGAGTACCCGCAAACTGTTCAGCTTCTTTATATAAACTTGATTCTGGATCATCATAGTCTGCAGTAATAATTTTGTAGTTTCTGTTATTAAGTTTTATTTCCTGATCTGCTTGTTTATTATAAAATGCTACTTCTTTTTGTTGTACAACATCATTTGTTTTTTCTTGTGTAGCTGCTATTTGTTGTCTTGCTAAATCAAAAGTTATTTCTTTATCTTTAAATTGTTGTCTTTTTTCTAAAGCTAAAATACTTTCTTCAGCATAACCTGCTTCACTTAATTTATTATACAGATTTTCATAGAGATCAATAGGACTAGCTCCCTCTTCCGTTTCTGATTGTGCATCTTGCATAATCTGTCTAATGTTTTTAGCTTTGGTTAGTGTAGGATCTTCATTACCAAAAACAGAACCAAGTCCTTTTCCTATAGCTAACCCTAGATTACCTCCTAAACTTTGATAACCTCCTTGTTTACTAAATAAGGCACTCTGCTGTTGCAATAATAAATTACGTTGCTTTTCTATTGCTTCTGGAGTAGGTCCAAATAACCCTTCTACTATTTTAGTTTTTGCCATAAATATTCCTTTTATTTACCAAAGTATCCACTCAGACCACCACCAATCATACTTCCAAAGAATCCAAGTCTATTTGCATTACCTTGTTGCTGTATTTTAGCAGCATTTGCTCCACCCATTGCTGATGCTTGTCCTGCTTGTATTCCATAACCTAGATAAGGATCATTAACACCCATTAAATTAACACCCATTCCTAACAAATTACTTGACTGAGTAAAAGGACTATATTTAAATTCGTTTTCAAGTCCTCTATAACCTATAGCTGTTTGAATATCTTGATTTTTTTCATTACGAAGATTTAAATCAATGTCTCTAAATAATCCTAAATTAGCTTGTTCTCTAGCAAGGTCTCTACTAAAAGACTCAGGATTTAAATAACCATCTGTTCCTATTGACATACCTGTTCCAGATCTGCCTGTTCCATAAAGTCTTTCAGCTAACGCAACATCTTCTAAAGCTCTTTCAGGAGCTAGTAAGCGAAGCTCTCTATTATAACGATCTCTTACCATCTCATCCATATCTCTAGTAGTAGCATCTTCAAATAAACCTCTACCATATTCTCCAATCTCTTCACCTAGTTTAGGTAAATAAGTATCGCCTAAGGCATCTCTTGATCCTCTTAAATAATCATCAAAAAAACTTTGTAATTCAGGAGATAAAGAAGAAGTTGCAGTTTTACTACCTCTATCAAAAGATACTGAACCTCCAGGACCTGAGATACTATAAGGATCAAATTTAGCACCTTCAGTGTCTACTTTCTTTTCACCAAACAATTTAGTAATACCACTCATTACTCTACTCCTTTTTCGAGAATATACCCTGTTAATTTATAATTATATTTTTTCATATATGCTTTTGGACTTCTTTTTGTTCCTATTAAAATTCTTTTTAATCCTAATTCTTTTGCTAATTCATTCATGTATTTATCCCAGTACTCTCCATTTCCATATACATTGTAAACTAAAAATGTATCTCCTTCATAGATAGTCCATGACATAAACCCATGTTCATTTTCAGTCAAGTTGTCTGTTTCTATCTTTTCATCACCTGACTTTTTTAAGTATCTTTCTAAGTCTTCCTCAGTCACTAAGATTTCATAATGTAACAAAGAGCATAATAAGGAGGTAAATTAGCATTAGTAGCTGATACACCTTCTGTAGAGTTTGCTACTGTAATTCCTGTTGTTGCTGTACTTGTAGTTCCTGTACTTTCAGACTGAACCTCTGACTCTCCAGAACCACCTCCATCTTCTCTTACAGGTTGTGTAAAAGTATGGTTATGTCCAGGGTCTGTAACTGTAGCTGTGTGAGTATGGCTTGGTAATGAAGCATCTGCACTACCTCCTGTTGCATCTACTGTATATGTAGATCCTGCTCCAACTACAAATCTATCTCTTAAATCAGGAGTACTTCCAGTACCATCACATAAAGACCATCCAGTAGGAATAGCTGCTAAGGCTCCTGACCATATAATAATACCTCCACTAGGAAAACCTGCTGCAACAGCTACTGCTACAAAAGATGTAGTAGCTATTTGTGTTGTGCTAGTTCCTGCTCCTGCAGTAGGTGCTGTAGGAGTACCTGATAATGCAGGAGAAATAGTATTAGCTTTACTATTTACTGCAGTTTGTAGAGCATTAAATTCTACATCAAACTCAGAGCCTTTAATAATTTTATTGGCATCTGCATCAGGTAAAGTATCTTTTGCTAAAAAGTTAGTAGCTTTAGTATATGCTGTCATTATATAGTTTTCCCTGTTTTTAAATATACATCAATTTTTTGTACACTAAGTGGTTCATCATCAATAGTAGAGTTAATTCCAAATTGAACCACTTTACCTGAACCTCCTAAAGGTATTTTAATATTTTGTATTCCTATTCCAACAGAAGAGTATCTAGCTACTCCATACAAAAAAGTCATACCAAACCTTGATAATGAAGTTACTCCAAAATCTCTAGTTATAGTAGTTGTATTTAAGTTAAGCGTATAATCATACCCATACCTAAAAGTAAAATCTTGCTCTCCACTACCTATTACAGCTAACTCAGCTCTTTTTAATAATTTATTAGTTGTTGGATTACCTAAATCAGAAGCAGTTGTTAAATATTCAAATTGATATGTGCTATTATTATCTCGATAACCTTTGTATTCTGCTATACCATCTGGTACACCTAATAAAAGTTTTCTATCTTGTGTATTAACTGCTGCTTTATAGATTACTCCATCACTAGCTCTCCAAAAAGTAGCTCTAGCAGCACCATTAGGTAGAGCACTTCTCATATCAAAATAAATCATTGTACGAGAGCCTGGTAACATCAGTAAATAAAAGGCTTCCTCTTCAAAGTAAACACTTCTTACATTATTCATTGTTTCTACAGCTAAAAAACTAACTAAGTCATCTCTAATATTAAGAGAAAGTTCACGCATAGGCATTGATTTCTCTTGTATAGTTCTATTAAAACTTCTTACACCACTATTAGATAAAAATATTAAATCAGTTCCAGTAGCTTGAACACTGTCTCTTGCTACACAACCAACTCCTCTAACTACATCAGCAAGTGTCATAGTAGAAGGACTCTGAGCTCCCTCATAAATTACTATATTATGTTTACAAAATATAATTAAATAATTGTTATGCTGCTCTAGTGCAACTATACTATCATTACCACCAACAACAGTACTAATATCTAATATACCTGAACCTGAAGCTTGAAAATCGCTTGGATCACTTAATGCACTATAGTATATTGTAGATTGATTACTAGTTAAACCTGCTACCCACATTCTACCAAAGGCAGCTAAAGCACAATCAGGATCAAATGTAGTTACTCCTGAAGGAACATCACCATATCCATAGCCTGAGCCAGAACCAACACGTTGAAATATGTAATCTCCTGTACCACTTTTTCTACGATAAACTAATAGAGGATTACCTCTTTGTGCTGCAACTGCTAATGACTTTGCTGAAGGACCTGTTCCTTCTAATAAACTAGCAAACTGCCATCTATTTCCTGTAAAACTAGTTGTAACTACTGTAGTTTCATCTGCTGCAAATACACTTACTGCTGTTTGTGTTGTTGTTCCTTTTAAAAGTTTAGCATCTCCTGCAGATAATATTGTAGTAGAACCATCTATATCTTGAAACTCAAAGAGAGACTCTATTTCTTTGCCAGAGGTTAAAGGTGTAGATGCTGTATCTAAATGGTATCCTTTTCTAGCACCAAGTCTACCAAACTTATCAATAACACAATTAGTAGCTACTGTAGCATAGCCACTCTCTAAATTAATTCCAGAGTCTTGGGTATTTAATCCTAAAAACCCTGGAGAACCTATACTAACATTTTGTAAAGAGGATACAGCCATTAGCTAGGATACCAAGTAATTTCATCTGTTCTATGTCCTGCTTCTATAGATATAAAGTCTGCTAACATATTTACATATCTAGCTTCATGGTCTATAGAACCACCATCCTCTCCTCTTTCCATAATAGCTCTAGAAACAGTTCCTTCAATAATTAAATTAGGATTAACTAATAGTCTTTCAGTATCATCTGTTAAATCATCTTGTTGTTTAACAATGTTTACTCTTATATTATAAGGGGCATCAGGAATAGGATATACGTCCATTTGAACATCTCCAAAAGGAGATACTCCATTAAAAGTATAATATTGAGGAGAACCCTTTTCAGGAGTACTTGCCATTCTCATATTTCTATCAAACCAATCACTAGACTTATATATCATTTCTATGTCATCAGTATCATTATAAATATGAAGTACTCTAGATGTAGTACCAAAACCTACTAGTACATAATTAAATAAATCATCTACAGTAGTAGCTGTTAGAGTTGTTCTTAGAGCATGCCAATTCCAAGAGTTTTCTACTTCTCTTTTTACTACATTTACTAAATCAGATATAAGAGTAGAATAAGAATTTTCAGTATGAGTACTAACTGTATTTTCTCTTAGTCTTACTAAAACTTTATTAACAATCTCTAAATAAGTCATCCTTTATTCCTAATTATATAATTAATATTATAGCATATATTCTTCTAAAAGTCAAGCTAAGTCCTGTATTTTCTTACCTTTTTAGCTACTTTCTTAGGTTGAGCTACATGTTGCTTTCCTTTTTTATTACCTTTTCTTTTTGCAGCATTTGTTGCTTTTCTTTCTGCAGGACTTAAAGCGTTCCAAGCTGCATCAGGAAGGTATCTTTTTTTACCTTTACTAGGCTTACCATCAGAAGTTCTCCATTTTTGTTTAGTCCATTTAGATAAACTTTTCTGAGATTTAGCCTTAGCCACGATAACCACCACCCTTAGCTTTATATTGTTTAGCTAACATTTGTGCTTTACGTGCGGACCATTGTCCAGAGTTTCCTCCTTTGCTACCTGCTTTAATCTTATTAAAAAGATTTTTACGCATTGTAGGTTTAGTATAGTTACCTGCTTTATTTACAGTACTTTTTTTATTTACCATTTTACTTTATCTGCCCAGTAAGCGGCTGACATTTTACCTTTTGATATATTTCTACCATGCCTAGCCTTAAAAGATTTACGTTTTGCTTTCATTCTAGCAGACTCTCCTGACTTAGGTTTACCTGCAGTAGAAGCACCTTGTTGTCCAAATCGTATAGTTTTAACTTTGTCTCCTTCTTTAGCTACAACTACATGAGATTTTTTAGGATGGCTAGGAGTACGTTTAGGTTTGTTAAACCCTGCTACTCCTGCTCTTGTTAATCTAGAATCTTTAGCCATTATTTTTTCTTCTTTTTCTTAGGTTTAATATGTGTTAAATGTTTACTACTAGCTGTATGAGTAGCTCCAGTCATTAGTCTACCTTTAGTTTTATGTGTCTTTCCTGTGTAAAGTTTACCGTCAGGTAGGTAGTGAGGTACACCTTTCACTAGTAAGCTCCTTTTTTCATTTTCTTTTTATTTTTTAATACTTTTTTCTTTTTTAATGGTTTCTTCATTTTGTAGGTATTCATATTATCGTTTCCTTAAATTAGTTTTAGCTGAAACTTTACGTAAATTCTTTTTACTATTATTTCTTGGATTACCATCTTTATGATCTACATGTCTAGGATCTCCTTTTTTTAAACCTGCTTTTTTACGAGCAGCATTTCTAGAAGCTCTATCTTTTACTCGACTAGGCTTTTTTTTCTTTTCCCATTTCTTTTCTTTTTTGTAATCCCGTTTTCCATTTGTCATATAGGGCATCTTATTTTCCTTTTGCTAACTGACCACCAAAATAAAACTCTACTATCATTGTTGCCCATGTAAATATTTCATCAAACTTGTATAGTCCTTTAATTGTTTCAAACTTAGTTTCTCCTCCAATTTCAAAAATACCAAAAAGAAAACTAGTAGGTTCTTCTACAATTTTAACTACTGTATCTATACCTAGTACGCCTGCTAAAGGATATACAGCTACTAACGAAAGAATAGCAAACATTAATATTCGTCTATTCCATGCAGCCATTTTACCTTCTGTACTTGCATGCTCCCTTGCTTTTTGTATTGCACCTTCTTTTGCTGCTAAAGCTTGTAACATCATTTGATGTTGTTGATGAGCTTGCTCTGATTTAATTGCTGTTAATTTAGCAAAAAAACCAAGAGCTATTGGAATTAAATGTTGTAAAATACTTATCATTTAAACCAAGTAAAGCTAACTGCTAATACTAAAGGAGTTATAGGTAAAAAAGCTAGCATAGCTAATGCAAAAATTACAGGCTTTCCAAAGAGTTTTTTTAAAGATTTCATAAACTATTCATAGCTACAGCATGAATAATAACTGCTACAACTATTCCTCCAAATCCATATAAAGCTCCCCAAACAAGCTTATTTAATATAATTTCAATTCCATCTAATCTTTTATGAATTGTAGTGTATCTTTCAGCACATAGTTTTTCATGGGCTTTCATTTCTTCGTGTGGTGTCATTTCCATCCTTTCTCTAGAATTGATTTTAATTTATGCTCTATTGCAGGAAGTAATCTTATACCACTATACCCTATTATAAATGCTATAGCAGGTGCTGCTAGCATACTAATATTAAGCATATGAATTAAAGGAGGTATAAAAAACTCAGCAGATACTACTGCTATTACAATAGATAAACCAAGTTCTTGTCTAGCTCTTTTTCTTTCTACAAGCCAATTAATATGAGCACCACGAGGTTTTTTTAATTTTAACTTTCGTGTATTATAATTAAATAATCCTCCAGCTACACTAGCAA
>Ga0209337_1001372_pt1 | contig 18547 bp, 27 predicted proteins | sample LinPmetageLP53_FD_184044 | JGI IMG/M metagenome (GOLD analysis project Ga0209337, IMG submission 184044) | Marine viral communities from the Pacific Ocean - LP-53 (SPAdes) (version 2) | ecosystem: Environmental > Aquatic > Marine > Oceanic | place: Pacific Ocean | collected 2010-02-08 | reverse complement strand
TCTAATACTTTTTGTAGTAAATCTAAAATTGCAGTAAAGTTTTTAGTGTAGTGTACTTCAACTGCTAGCTCTTGTAGTTTCTTTAGGCTTGTATCTAAGTTGTTCATTTGTTTTCTCCGTTATAAATTTACGTTTGTAACATGGTGGGCACCAGCCTTCATCTAATTCGATAAAGACTGATGTTGCACCACACTTCACACACTTTCGTTGGAAGTCTCTAACCACATTTAATTCTTTCTAATGCAGTAAGTAAACTTCGTGAGCTAATATATTCTTTATGCACGATATGTCTTTCTAATATATCAACAGCCCAAGACCACTTAACGTCTTTCATAATACTTGGTACTGGTGTTTCATTTGTCACTTCAATAGAAGATTTAAATGTATTAATATCTTTTTCTGTTACGTCCATTAAACTACACATATTATTTCCTTTCATTTTATGCTAGTGGTTTTAAAGCTTCATTATAATCTGACCATACATCTTCCCAAGCTTCAGCTGCCATCTCTTCAAACTCAGTCATTGACATATGTTCAGGTCTTACTAGGTCTCCATCTTTTTCTGCTGCTGCAAACTTAGCATAGAATTCATGAATTGTTTCGCTTTCTTGCATTAAGTCTACACAATCATCAAAGAAATCGTATTGTTCTTGTATGCATTGTTGTTTGAATCTACCCATGTTAGTAACTCCCTAATGTATTAATTTTATATAAGTTCTTTAACTCTTTTAGTCTTGGTGCACCTAAGTTATGTATACCTTTCATGATACTAATAATGTTTGAAGGACTACATGTAAGTGCATCTGCCAGCTGCTGTATAGTTAAGTTATTATCAATAGCTATTTTGTACAGTAATTTACCATGTGGTCCAACAGCTTTATCGAAGTCTTGTATTGTTAATGTCGGTCTACCCATTAGCTTATCCTTTCTATTAATACTCTTACTCCTGGTCCATACCAGTTGTATGTTTCTTTTAACCAAGTGCGTTTCTTTAATGCTTGGTCCAGTGTGTATGTACCATCTAGTTCTACTGTCTGTCCTACATCAGGATGCACATCTTTGTATATTAATTTAAACAACATTTCTTTTTTATTCATTTTAATCTCCTGTTATAAAGTTATATTAGCATAGAGCAATCCTAAAAGAAAGCATATTCCAAAGAACAATACAAATAAACCTGCACCAAGTAATGCACCAAACAACTGGTCTTCCCAAAACTTTCTTGACGCTATATCTTGCAGGTCCTTTTCTGCTTTGAATAATATTCTTGCTCTTTTTCTTTCTTGTCTTCTAACTAATTCTAAGTCTTTCAATGCTTGATTCATCTTAAACTCCTTGGTTATAATCAATAAAAAATACAATAAATAATAAGTAAAGATAAGAAAACCAAACGTATTAGTAATTGTATGTGACCCCATCATTTTAAAAAAAAGCAGAGTCTCAAGCAGGGAGATACCTGAGACTCTGTATCCATTCTGTTAGAACGGAACTTCGGTAGATGCTTCTTTCTTAGCTGGAGCTTCAACTACATTAGCAGTTTTTATCGTAGCTTTTTGTTCAGCTTCATACTCAACATCACTCTTAGCTTTTCCAGTAAGCTTAATAATAAAACCATCATTACCATTCTTATCTTTACTTAGGATAAGCTGAACCCAAGCTTTATATTCAGTACCTGCAACTACATCATAACCATCAGCATTCTTTTGCTTAATTACATTACCATCATTACCAATCATAGGTAAGTTAATGGGAGATGCTAAGTTACCATTATTATTAGGTACAGAACTAATCCAAGTACTGCATTCATACTTAGCTACTGCAGTTAGTTCTTCGATTTTAGCTTGAGCTGCTGCAAGGTCGGCTTTTAATTTATTATAATCCATGATGGACTCCTATTAAGTTAAGTTATGTAACTATCAACATAATAATTACATAGAATAAAAAATTAAGATAAGATAACAGGAAGAATACATACAGAGATTATGGCAATAGCTAAACTAAATTACAATGCTTTTTAAGGTATCTCTTAGACACGGAAGATGAGTGCAGATGCCTATGTCATCATGGTGTACCCACAAAAACATAGCTGTGCTAGTATATATATATATACCACTGTGACATAATTACCAAAAAAACTAAGGTATCTTTTTAGTGGGGAGTTACATATAGTATATATAATATATATAAGTTACTCTTAGACATCTTAGATATCTTAGACTAATAAGTACTATATTTCTTATACTACTACTACCATATTCTTATATATAATATATATATATATATATATAATAAGAAGAAGAATCTTTCTGAAAGAAAATTCTTGCAATAAAATAGAAACTACGTTATACTGAAATCTTAGGAGTCCTCTATGCAACCAAATATCCATGATGAAGTAACTAACAATGCAGTTTTAGACTATATGGAGCTACACCAGCATTTAAGCGAGAAAGTAGAAGCAGAAGCAAAGATAGATTTTATTACATTTGTACGATTAATGGCTCCCAAACTCATCTCAGACTGGAAGATGGGGAAGCACATTGAGGTTATCTCAGAAAAACTAAGACAATTAGAAAGTGGAGAGATAAAACGTCTCATGGTTTTTCTTCCTCCACGTTCCTCGAAGTCTGTAATCTGTTCTAAACTCTTTCCTGCTTGGTATATTGGTAGAAATCCAGCACACGAGATACTAACTGTGTCTCATAGTGACCAGTTGTCTAGTGATTTTGGTAGAAGTGTAAGAGATTTAGTGAATGAAGAGGACTTTTCTAACATTTTTGCAGGAGTTGCTTTAAGAAGTGACGTTAGAGCTGCAGGAAAATGGAAAACAACACAAGGTGGAACGTATTATGCTGCAGGTGTGAGGTCTCAGATAGCAGGTCGTGGTGCACATATTGCAATATTAGATGATGTTATGTCTGAAGAAGACTCTTATTCAGAAGCAGGACGTAGATATATTAAAGAATGGTATCCTGCAGGACTAAGAACACGTATTATGCCTAACGGAAGTATTCTTATTATTAATACAAGGTATCATTATGATGATTTATGTGGGTGGTTGCTTAAACAACAGGAAGATATGTCTGAATATGCAGTTATTCCTTGGGATGTAGTACGTATTCCTGCTTGGGTAGATGATGAAGCAGCAAAACTACTAGATTTACCTGTAGGTTCTTCTTATTTTCCTGAATGGAAACCAGATGAGGTGCTAAAAATAGATGAAGAAGAGATAAGAGCCTCTAATGGTAGCAGATATTGGGAAGCTCTCTACATGCAGAACCCAACACCAGAAGAAGGTGGTCTAATTAAAAAGAATTGGTTACAATATTGGGAACATGATGACCCTCCTACCTGTGATTTTATGATTCAAACATATGATACTGCATTCTCTACTAGTACTACAGCTGATTACAGTGTAATACAAACTTGGGGTATCTTTTCTATGTATGACCAAGATGAATTTGGAGATGAAGGTTATCCTGCTAACTTAATCTTACTAGGAAACATACGAGGTAGGTTTGAGTATCCTGTGCTAAGACGCATGGCTCAAGATTTGTACAGTAAACACATGCCAGATATTTGTATTGTAGAAAAAAAAGCATCAGGTCAGTCTCTTATCCAAGATATGAGAAGAGCAGGACTACCAGTTAAAGAATATCTACCAGATAGAGATAAAGTATCTAGGGTGTATGCAGCTTCACCTATGATTGAAGCAGGTAGAGTATGGTTACCTAAGAATAAAAGGTGGGCAGATGATTTAGTAACAGAATTATTACAGTTTCCTAATGCTGCTCATGATGACCAAGTAGATGCTTTAACTATGGCTATTCACTACATGAAAGAGTCGTGGCATTTAGAACATCCTGAAGACCCATACTATGAAGATGAGCCAAGAAAAAAAAGAGTTGCGTACTGGAGAATATGATGCTATACTGGAATTTAAACCAAGGAGTATACTATGAATAAGTTATGGATAAAGCCAAAAATAAAAGAAATCAGAGTAGGTTTAGAAATTAATTGTTATGCGTGTGCTGAGATTTAATGGCAACTGAAAAAAATCCTTTTGAACAAATGAGACCAGCAGCTGAAAATATTATTCAGTTACCTTCTCAAACAGAACAACCACAGACAGGAGACCCAACCTTTGAGTTGGAAGATGATGGTGGTTTAACAGTTGACTTTTCTTCCACAGAAGAGAATACAGAGATGGGAGCATCAACTGAAATAGGAGAATGGTATGGTAACTTAGCAAGTACTATAGATGAAGACCTTTTAGAAGATATAGGTAATAATGTTTATGAGAATTTTATTGCAGATAAAGATTCTAGGTCTGAATGGGAGTCTATGTTTGAAAGAGGTTTTGATTTATTAGGTTTAAAGATACAAGAAACAACAGAACCTTTTGAAGGAGCATGTACAGCAGTTCATCCTCTATTAATTGAATCTGCAGTTAAGTTTCAATCAAAAGCATCACAAGAATTATTTCCATCTAAAGGACCAGTCAAGGCACAGATACTTGGTAAGGTAACTCCTGAAAAAGAAATACAAGCAAATAGAGTTCAAGACTTTATGAACTATCAGGTAACAGAACAGATGCCTGAATACTTTGATGAATTTGAAAGAATGCTTTTTCATTTACCTTTATTAGGTTCAGCATTTAAAAAAATATATTATGATGAAACATTAAAGAGACCTGTATCTGAGTTTGTTCCTATAGACCAGTTCTATGTTTCTTACTATGCAAGTAATTTAAGTAAAGCAGAAAGATACACACATTTAATTTATCGTAACCCAGTAGATTTAGCAAAAGAAATACGTAATGAAGTATACTTAGATTTAGATTTACCTGACCCACAAAATCCAACACAAACTACATTAGCAGAAAAGATGAACACAATAATTGGTTTATCTCCTAGCTCAGACATTGACCCACAATATGTATTATTAGAGCAGCACTGCTATTTAGATATTAAAGATTCAGAAAGTGAAGAAGGAGAGTCTTGTCCTTACATTGTAACAATAGAAGAACAATCTAAAAATGTTTTAGGTATTAGAAGAAACTGGAAACCTACTGATAAAACTAAAACTAAGAATTTACATTTTGTACATTATCGTTTTGTTCCAGGATTTAGTTTCTATGGTTTAGGACTAATGCATTTCTTAGGTAATATAACAATGACTGCAACTGCAGCTATGAGAAGTTTAGTTGATGCAGGACAATTCGCTAACCTTCCAGGTGGTTTTAAAGCTAAGGGTGTAAGAATGGTTGGTGACAATGAACCTATAGCTCCAGGAGAGTTTAAAGAAGTAGAAGCACTAGGTACAGATTTATCTAAAGCTATTGTACCTTTACCTTACAAAGAACCTTCAGGAACTTTATTTCAAATGCTAGGGTTTATGACTGCAGCAGGACAAAAGTTTGCAGATAGTACAGAACAAGTAATTGCAGATGGTTCTAACTATGGACCAGTAGGAACAACTATGGCATTGCTAGAAGCTTCAAGTAAGTTTTTTACTGCAATACATAAACGATTACATAAATCACAGAAAGATGAGTTTAGAATTTTAGCTCAAATAGACCACGACTACTTACCAGAAGAATATCCTTATGATGTTCCTATGGCAGAAAGAAATATTTTTAAAGAGGACTTTAATGGTAAAGTTGATATTATACCTGTTAGTGACCCTAATATTCCTTCTAATGCTCACAGACTTATGTTAGCTCAGATGGCATTACAAATGGCACAACAGTCTCCACCAGGAATGTTTAACTTAGAAGCATTAAATAGAACAATATTAAATGCATCTAATATTCCTAATGTAGATGAAATACTACCACCTAAAGTAGAACCACAAGAAATGGACCCAGTATCAGATATTCTTGCAGCTTCAAAAGGAATGCCTATTGCAGCATTTCCAGGACAAGACCATGAGTCACATATTACAATAAAGATGTCTTATTTAAATGACCCTCAGAATGGTGCTAATCCTGTTATGGCAAAGTTACAACCTATCTTAGCATCTAATATACAAGAACATTCTGTAATGAAATATCAAGAACAAATTAATGGTATGACACAACAGAAGTTACAAACTAAAGTATCTCCAGAGCAAGCACAAAATCCTGCAGTAGTACAAGGAGCAATGGCAGAAGCTGCTCAAGAAGTATTAAATGCAAATATGGCAATGGGTAAAGTAGAATCTCCTGAACAACAAATGGTAGATTTAGAAAAACAAAAAGTATTATTAGAACAAAAAAAATTAGAATTAAAAGCTATGCAAGATAATGCTAAAGCAGTACTAGAAGCTCAAAAGTTAGAAATGGAGCAAAGTGAACTAATGTTAAAAGTTGCTGACCAAGCACAAACAAAACAATTTAAAGCACAAAAAGCTCAAGCTGATAGATTATCTAAACAACAAATAAAAGCATTAGATAGTTTAATGAATATGTCTATTGAAGAAAAGAAACAAGAAACAGAACAAGATAAGATAACAAGTACAGAAAAAATAAAAGCAGCTGAACTTTTACAAAAAATGTCTAGCACTTCTTAATGGACATTTTTGACGAAATTATCAAACGATATGCTGATGAGATTCAAAACTTAAAGAATACATTGGCAGATGGTAATGCAGACTCCTATGAAAGTTATAAACAATTAGTAGGAACTATCACTGGTATAGAATGGGCACGAACCCAGTTTATTGAAACTTTAAAACAACGTAATTATACAGAAGAGGATTAATATGCAACAAGTACATGTAGGTAAAGCAATAAAAAATGATGTGTGGATAACAAAGAACAAACAGGAAGACCCAGATATTTTACCTGAATTACCAGGTTATCATGTTTTAGTTAGACCTGTAAGTATAAAACAAGAAACTAAAGGTGGAATTCTATTGCCAGATTCTACTAGAGAAGACATGGCATACTTAACAACAGTAGGTAAAGTAGTAGCTATAGGTGACTTAGCTTATGCAGATAAAGAAAAATTTACTAAAGGACCTTGGTGTAAGATAAATGATTATGTATGTTATGGTAAACATACAGGTCAAAAAATAAAATATAAAGGTATTAAATATATTTTATTATATGATGACCAAATAATTATGAGAGTTGAAAGTCCTAAAAATTTAGACCCAACATTTAATTTAACATCTAGTTCAAATTAAATTTCTTTAACTAAAAATTATATGATATAATAAATTTAAACGTAAATACGTTTGTCTCGTAAACAACGGAGGTAACATGACAAAAGAAGAAAACTGGGAGAAAATAGAAACTCCTGTAAAAGAAGAAGAAGAAAAAATAGAAGTAGAAGTAGAAAAAGATGATGCTACTCCTTCTTCAGTAGAATTAAAAGCAGAAGCACCAGCAGAAAAAGAATTAGAAGGTATTGAAACTAAAGGTGCTCAAAAAAGAATAAGACAATTAATTAAACAAAGAAAAGATAAAGAAGACCAAGTTGCTCAATTAGTACAACAAAACGAACAACTACAAAACTTAGTTAAACAAAGAGAAACAGAATTTACTTCTGTTAATCAAAAAAATTTAGAAGTAACAGAAAAACAATTAACTGATAAATTACAAATGGCTCGTACAGCATATAAGAATGCTTATGAAGCAGGTGACCAAGACAAACTTTTATCAGCTCAAGAGATGCTTAATGAAGCTCAAGTTGATTTAAAGAATGTTAATGTTACAAAAGAAAGATTTAAAAATGTGCAACAAGCACCAAGACAGCCTGTCGCATCACCACAACAATATCAACAACCAGTACCAGCAGGAGACCCTAAAGCACAAGACTGGGCAAAAAATAACGAATGGTTTGGTAAAGATAATGTAATGACTGCATCAGCTCTAGCAATAGATGCTGAATTAAAAGCAGAAGGTTATGAAACTGGTGATGATGAATTTTATCAGGAAGTTGACAAAAGAATTCGAGAAGCATTTCCTACAAAGTTTCAAGAAGTGCAAGAGAATAATCGGCAGCAGGGTACGTCAAGACCTGCTCAAGTAGTAGCAGGAGCATCACGTTCTACTCCTAATTCCAAGAAAGTTAGATTATCTAAAGATGAAGTTAATATAGCTACTAAATGGAATATACCACTTGAACAGTATGCTCAAGAGAAAATGAAAGCCACACAGGCTGATGGTGAGTATACAACAATTAATATGCAACGTGGAGGTAAATAATGATAACACGAGCAAATACACGTAGTTCACAACTTAGAGAAAACAACATTAAACAAGAAACTGAATATACATTTGAAGAGCCTAATGCACTTCAAATACCAGAAGCAGTTGAAGAACGCTACGCCAGCGAAGGCATATCTTTAGGATGGTTAAGAATAACTCTTAAAGGTCAAGAAGATTATGCACATATAGGTAGAAAAATGCAAGAGGGATGGCAGTTTGTTGATAGTGATGAAGTACCTGAGATGGGAGCAACATCTATCGTGAGAGATGAAGGTCGATATAAAGGAGCTGTCTGTCGTGGAGACTTAGCGTTAGGTAAAATACCTACTGGACGTATCGAAGCAAGAAAGGCACACTATAAGAATAAGGCTGACAAATTAATGGAAGCTGTTAACTCTCAACTTATGAGAGGTAATAATTCTAGGATGCCAATCAGTAACTCAAGTAAAACTCAAACAATCAGAGGACGAACTCCTAAATTTCAAGAGTAAGTTCTCTATATTTTCATAGGAGAAAATCATGGCACATGCTAAAGCATTTCAAGGTTTTGTTCCTGCGAGAAAAAAGGGTGGAGCTTACAACACTGGTTCTTTCACAGAAATTTTTTCACCTACGTCAGGTGGAGCATGTAATAACAACATATTTTCTGGAGACCCTGTTGTACTTCCTGGTGCAAACTTTGCAACCATTTCACCTTTTATCGCAGCGACATTAAAACCTTCAGGAGTATTTGCTGGGTGTTCTTATGTCCTAAATGGCGAACAAAAGTTTAGTCGTTATTGGGGAACAGGAACTTCAGCAGCTGGTTATTCAGATGTTAAATTTTTTATAATCAATGACCCTGACCAAACTTATTACATTCAATGTTCATTATCACTTTCAGCAAATGAATTAATGGTAACTAAAAACTATAATGTTACAGTTAGTTCAACTGCTAGTTCTGGTAGTACAATAACTGGACAATCAAGTTACTACTTAATGTCTTCCTCAGGAGCTGAAACAGAACTTGCTGCAAGAGTAATAGGTAAGAAACGAGACGGAGAAGAGACTGACGATACAGATGCTTTTCCAATCGTTGAAGTATTTTTAAACACGCACAGAGACAGATACGTCACTGCAACTGCGTCAACAGCATAAGGAGAATAAGATATGGCTATAAATAGAGCTAGTATTAGCAAAGAACTCCTTCCTGGACTGAATGCAGTTTTTGGGACGGAGTATGGACAAGTGGCTGACGAACATGCACCACTTTTTGAAGTAGAAAACTCAGATAGAGCTTTTGAAGAAGAAGTTTTATTTACAGGGTTTGGCACTGCACCTACTAAAGGTGAAGGTGAATCCATTTCTTACGATAACGCACAAGAAAGTTATACAGCTCGTTACGACAACGAGACTATTGCTTTAGCTTTTGCAGTTACTGAAGAAGCAATGGAAGATAACCTTTACGATACTTTTGCAAAGTTAAGAGCAAAAGGTTTAGCTAGAGCAATGGCAAACACTAAGCAGGTTAAAGCTGCTAAAATCTACAACAATGGTTTTAGTACAGCAGGTGCTGATGCAATAGGAGATGGTCAACCATTCTTTAGTGCAGCTCACCCAACAATATCTGCAGGTGTTCAAACTAACACTGCAACTGCAGCAGCTTTATCAGAAGCAGCTATTGAGACTGCAGTAATACAAATTCAGAAACAAGAAGATGATAGAGGTATCTTAATTGGTGCTCAATCAGTATCACTTCATGTTCCTACAGATTTGATATTTACTGCTAATCAAATATTAGGAAGTGACTATTCAACTGCTATTGGAGTTAATCCAACAACAGCAGCAAATGGTGCTACTAATGTTAATGACATCAATGCTATTAAGAGTATGGGAATGATGCCAGGTGGTATATTTGTAAACAGAAGGTTTTCAGATACTAACGCATGGTTCATTAAAACTGACATACCTAATGGTACTAAGATGTTTAATAGAACTCCTCTACAAACTAAGATGGAACCTGATTTCGATACAGGTAACCTTAGATTTAAAGCCAGAGAAAGATATTCTTTTGGAGTATCTGACTGGAGAGGTTGGTTTGGTAACGCAGGTGCGTAAGCATTAATAACTTAGGGAGGGTAGTATCCACATATCCTCCCTAACTTTAAGGATTTAATATGGCTAATAATATTACAAGTAAATTTTTATCTGGCACTGGTGTTATTGTAACAACAACTAATATTACAAGAGTAGTAGCTATCCATGCATATTCTACTATAGCAGGTACATTTGCATTATCAGATAGTACTGGAGATAAGATAAAATTTCAAGTTCCTGCAAGTGGAACAGCAGATATTTATATAGGTGACCAAGGCGTAAGCTTTAGTGCTACAGTTAGTGTATCTACACCTAATGGTGGTGGCGTAACATTATTTGTAGGATAAGAGTATGCCTAACTATGCATATCTTAAAACAGATATAATAAACACAACAGAGAACGATTCAGCTGAGTTTGAGAATCAAATTCCTTTTTTAATTGAGAAAGCTGAAATACGTTTAACAAAAGATTTAGATGATGTAGGACTAACTGAGTTTAGTTCTTTTTCTTTTACAGCTTCTAATCCTGTAGTTAGTTTACCAACTGACACAAGAATTATAAGAAGTGTAAATTATAAGACAAGTGTATCTTCTAATATAACAACTCTTCTACAACGACCTTATGAGTATGCTATAGATTACTTTCCTCATGCAAGTGCATCTACAGGTACTCCTAGGTATTATTCCAGAAAAACACAAACAGCTATTTATGTAGTACCAACTCCTGCTTCTACTTTAACAGGAGAAATATCGTATGTGCGTAGACCAATAGGTTTAGCTAGTGCAACAGGTACAAGTGTAACTACATCTAATTACTTTAGTGAGTTTTGTTATGATGCATTATTTTATGCATGCATGATGGAAGCAGCAAGGTTTAATAAAAGTTCAGAAGATTTACAACTATATCAAGGTGACTATGTAAATGCAGTAGAAGGTTTACGTAATCAAGCAAGAAGGTCAAGACAAGATAATATGGAGACTGCAGGTAATCCTAGTGGTGGTCCTAATGTTTTAGTTAAAGGAGGTAACTAATGACAATAGGTAGGTCAAGTATTAAAATGCAATTAACTGATAGATTAAAAAATAAAGTTACAAAAAAGAAAAAGAAAAAAGTTAAAAAGAAAAAGGTAATGAAAACATAATGGCAGGTATATTTAATACAAGAGCATTAACAAGATACCTAGGTAAAGCAAGTAAATCTATAGTTAAAGAAATAGATGACTTTGCAGAAAAACCTGAGTCTTATACTGCAAAAAGTATTTCTAGAAAAGCACAAAAAAAATCTGGTGCTACTCGAAAAGATATGAATAAAGTATATAAAGAATATGCTAAGCTATATGAAAGTATGAATCCTGAAGCAAAACCAAAACAAATAAAAAGTGCTGCTATGAGTGCTGTTTTAAAACAAGCTGAAGAAGGTAATCTTACTCCTTCTAAAGTAGGTTCATTAGTAGAAGAAGAAAGTTATACATATAGAGTTCCTCAAACACAAGAATTAATAACATTAGGAACAGATAGAACAAGAGAAGGATTAGGAGCTCCTACAGTAGAATCTGTTTTTAGACCTGGAGTAGCTCAGTTAAAAAACCCTAGTCCTGCTATGAGTCCTTTTTCAAAAGTTAGTGGTGCAGATGATATTAGTACAAGAGTAAGATTATCAGATGAGTTAGGAAATCTACAAGAAGATTTAGGTGCTATTGGAGGTACTACATATGTACCAGCTAAAGATTTACCAGGTGCTCCTCTTGGTACAGGAGGTCCATTTGTTAAAAAACAAAATCAAATACAAGAGTCTTCTTTATATGATACACCAAATGAAGAAGGTATATTTGAATCTATAGGTTCTACACCAAGAACTGTTACAGGTGAACAAAGAAGTATAGGTGGACCTGAGTTTAATCAAAAAGAATTTAAAGAATTTATTTTTAATAAACAAACTGGTCTTTTAAAAAAAATACGTGATATAAATAAAGTTGCAGATGGAAAAGAATTTAAACAAGAAAGAAAAGCAAATTTAGAGATTGGTAATATACTTGCTGATTTAGCAAATAGAAAACAAGGTGAAGTTAAAAAAGTTGCTAAGAAAGGTAAAGATGGTAAAGTCTTACGTGGTAAAGATGGTAAAATAAAATATGAAAAAAAATATGTAGCTTTCTCTCAAAATAATCCTAAAAATTGGAATCAAGTTGTAGGTGGTGTAGCATTAAAAGATGAGTTAGCTAATTTTTTAGAATCTGCTGATTTTAAAACACTTGTTGCTGGTAAAAAACCAGGAGATAATACTATAACAGCATTTGATAAACTTATGAAAAAAGTTGGAAGTATTGAAGATGCTGAAAAGTTTGCAAAAAGACCTCGTGTACAAACTGATAAATCAACAGTTATAGCTCCTTTATATAAAACATTAAATGATTTATTAAATAAACCTCAATATCAAGTATCTGAAAAAGTGGCTAAAGGTATTGGTATTAGTAGATATAAAGGTAAAGATGCTATAGGTAATTTAATACCTTATTCAAAAGATAATTATATAGATTTAGTTCTTAATGCTATAGCAAAATCAGAAGGTAAGAAAAGAACTCCTAGTCAAACAACAGAATTAATTAAATTATTAAGTCAAACAACAGATGGAGATAATGTAGGACAAACTTTTAAATCTCCAATGGAAATAGTTTATAATCCAAAACAAAAACAAATACAACGTGTAAGAAAAGATTTAGATAAAGAAACAGATAGAACTACTGAATTAACAGGTACTGATAAAGATATTCTTGAAGATTTAGATACACCTAAAGATGTTTATGATGCAGATGTATTTAATCCAGCTGTACCAGAAGCAGGCATGGTAGGTAGTTTTAGTGAAACAGGAGCAGGTATTACTTCATTATCACCAACAAAAGGTGGACCAGATATAAAAAACTTTTTAAGAAAAAATGTTAAAGATTATAAAAGTTTACCTACTGAAGAAAAAGCAATAATTCAATTAGCTACTAGAGCATATAGAGCTGCTAAAAAAAGAGCTAAAGAAGCAGGCTATGATAATTTTAGAGCTGAAGAATATGCAGAACAAACAGCATTAGCTACTATCACAAAAGATTTAAGAGACCCTAGTAAATCTAAAATGTATTCTCCAGAAAAAATGTTAGCAGCATCTGATACAGAACAAGCAGTATTTACATCTCCAGATGTAGGAACAGGACCTAGTTTTTCTGGACTTGATTTACAAAATCCTAATGTAAGAATAGGTGCAGATGAGATAAATGCACCCTTTACAACTTTTAAACCTTTAAATGTAAAAGAATATACAGAACTTTTAACAGGTCCTCCAAAAATAAAAGCAACTGTAGTAAGTGCATTAAGTGAGTTTTTAGAAAGTCCTGAACTTTATAAGGATAAAATAAAACAACAAGATTATTTAGATGTTCTTAAAGATTTAATGGGTACTAAACTAGGTCTTAAAAAACGTAATCCTACTAAAAAAGAACAAGAAGAATTAAAAAAATCTACAGCAAAACTTAATAAAATTTTAAATAATATAGAATTAAAAAAAGCTACAGAAAATAAAAATGCTGCTGCTAAAGTTATAGCAAAACTAGAACGAAATAAAAAATTAATTAAAGAAGGTTTTGAAGATGAAGCAGAACTTCTTACACCTGAAGAAAAAAAATTATATACTAAAGCTGTAGAAGCTGAAACAATAATACGAAAAAAAAATACAGGTGGATTAGTAGGGTTAAAACAAAAGAAAAGTTTTATTCCTAAGATTATTCAAAATAAAAGTTTAAGAGAAAAAAGACAAAATAAAAAACCTAGAGGTGTTGGAGCATCACTTAGAGGATGGGGAGCAGTAAATGCCTAAGAAAAGAAAAAGAACAGGTACAGGAATGAAAGGCATGACTATTGGTAAGGGTGATAAACGTCCTACTAAAAGTGGTGCAGGATTAACTGCTAAAGGTGTAGCTAAGTATAGAAGAAATAATCCTGGTAGTAAATTAAAGACAGCAGTAACTGAAAAAAAACCTACAGGTAAAAGAGCTTCAAGAAGAAAGAGTTATTGTGCTAGGTCTGCAGGACAAATGAAGAAGTTTCCTAAAGCAGCTAAGAATCCTAACTCAAGATTAAGACAAGCAAGACGTAGATGGAGGTGCTAACTGTCATATTTAATTAGTAACATACCACATTTTAAATGTTGGGTACGTAAAGAGTTTACACATAACCATTTAAAATATCATGGTGAGTTCTTACATGGAATAGCATTTGCAGTTAATACAATACCAGATAGATGTTTATCGTTTCAAGTTATGTTTACTGGTATAGATGAAGAAGATAATATACATGGTGGTGCAATGTGGGCAAGGATGCCAATTACAGCATTAGTAGCAGATGAAATACTAGATGAAGCTCCAGAAAGAATGGATACACATTTAGCACAACCTTGGGATTGCTCATCAAGAACACATACTGTAGTGAAGCTTGATTTATTAACAGCAAGTCCTTGGATGTGTAAGATAGATAACGAATTTTATAAAGGTAAGTATATGTTTACAGTTGATTTTACAGATAGTGATATAAGTGATTGTCCTGCACAACATAAACAAAATCATGTAATACAATTAATTGATGCAGGTAAATGGACAGGTAATATAATATCGTTACCTAATAATAGAGTTAGAGCAACAAGTCCTGCTTTATGGGTAACAGGTGAAGGTGCACCAGACTTTAGACCAAGCCAACATACTCATGCAGCAGAAATACACGACAGTTATACAGACCCAGAAATAACTTTTAATAATTTATACAAGGAGACTAAAAATGGCAGGAGCAAAAACTAAATACATGGCTAAAGGTGGAGCAATGAAAACTAAGTATATGGCTAAAGGTGGACCAATGAAATCTAAATATATGGCTAAAGGTGGAGCAATCAAAAAAAAGAATGGTGGTAAAGTTACACTTAGTGGTATGGCAGCTAGAAGAAACGCAAGAAGAGGCTAATGGCTAAACTTTGTCCAAAAGGTAAAGCAGCAGCAAAAAGAAAGTTTGATGTATATCCATCAGCTTATGCTAATATGTATGCTTCTGCAGTATGTTCTGGTAAAGTAAAACCTGGTGGCAAAAAGAAAAAGAAAACTATTAAGAAAAAAACTGGAGGTGGTTTACGTAAATGGGTAGGAGAAAAATGGGTAGATATAGGAGCACCAAAAAAGAATGGTAAATTTCAACCCTGTGGTAGAAAAAGTGCTAAGACATCTAAACGTAAATATCCTAAATGTGTACCATTAGCTAAAGCAAATAGAATGTCAGCATCACAAAAACAATCAGCAGTAAAAAGAAAGAGAGCAAAGAAACAAGGAGTAGGTGGTAAACCTACAATGGTAAAAACATTTAAGAAAAAATAATTCGTTTGACTCGTAAGAGTTGGAAGTAAGGTAACTGAAGAAACGCACTAACTTTAATTAGGAGGTGTGTTATGACAAGACAACAACTATATTGTTATCTAAAACAACAAAAAGAAATAAAAAGAAAAAAACAATTAAAAATCTTTCAAGATATAAACAGGAAACGTAATGGTAAGAAGACTTAAAAAAATAAAAAAAGAATTAATTGGTGCATCTAAGATGCATAAAAGACAAGCAACTACTATTGGTAAAATGATTAAAAAGAAAAAGAATGGTAAAAAAAGAACCTAGAAAAGGAACAGGTAAGAAGCCTAAAGGTTCTAGTCGTAGACTTTATACAGATGAGAATCCTAAAGATACAGTTAGAATTAAATATGCAACTGTAGCAGATGCAAAAAAAACAATAGCTAAAGTTAAAAGAATTAATAAACCTTATGCTAGAAAAATACAAATACTAACTGTATTAGAACAAAGAGCCAAAGTACAAAATAAAAGTGAACAAACAAGATTAGCAAAAGCAGCTAAAAAACAATTAAAGGAAAAGCATAAAAAATATGGCTAGGTCAGGAACATATAATTTTAATCTAGATATAGATGAAGTAATTCAAGAAGCTACTGAGATGATAGGTGGAGAACAAACACTTGGTCATACTCCTCAATCAGCACGTAGGTCTATTAATTTATTATTAAATGATTGGCAAAATAGAGGTGTATTATTATGGTCAACATTTACTACAGCAGTTACAGTAGCAACAAGTGTTACCTCTTATGATTTAGATGATTCAGTTAATGATGCTTTAGTAATAACAGTTAAAGCTAGTATAGCAGCAACAGAAACAAAATTAACAAGAATATCTTTTGAAGAGTATAATATATTACCTAATAAATCACAAACAGGTAGACCAACACAATTTGCTATTAAACGAAATGTAGATAAGCCAACAGTATTTTTATATCCTGTACCTAATTCAAGTACAGAAATATTAACAATAGAAGGAATAAGACAGTTACAAGATGTCAATAAATCTGCAGAACAAAATGCAGATATACCAAAAAGATTTTTACCTTGTTTAACATATGGACTTGCACATGAATTAGCACAAAAAAGACCTGGTGTACCTGATGCAAGGATAGCTATGCTAAAAGCAAACTATGAAGAAACATTTAAAAGAGCAATGGAAGAAGATAAAGAAAGAGCAAGTATTTATTTTAAACCTAAACTAGGATATGTTTAATGTCTAAGACAGCTAGAAAAGCAAAAGCAATGTGTGATGTATGTGGTTTTGTATATGATAAAAAAGTTATGCGATTAAATAGCTATGATATGTTAGTATGTCCTACAGACTTTGAAGGTAATTATGATTTAAAAAATCATCCACAAAATAGGTCTGCTGATGTAAGAGATGATACAATAGTTCCTAATGCAAGACCAGATAATGGTGGTAGAAATATAATATGGGAATCAGCTAATATTACTTGGAATGATATTCCAGAACCAAACAACAGAACATGGGGTACAGTATGAGTGATTTAACAGATAATTTAATTAATGCAACATATAAAAAATTAATACAAGTTAGTAGTTCTGGTAATGAAGGTATATCAGGTACATTAACAAACGTACAAACAGGAGATGGAACTAATACAGCTTTAAAATTAGCTACAAGTGCTGCTCAAGTAGATGGTACTTTATTTGTAGGACAAACATTTGGAGTATCAGGTGATGCTTCTGTAGCAGGTGGTTTAGCAGTAGCAAATAAAGTATGTGCATCTGCATATTATGGTGATGGTTCTAATCTTACAGGCTTAGTATTTACTGGTGATGTATCAGTATCTAGTCTTGTTGTTGGTGGTAATGTTACTATAGGTGGTACATTAAATGTAGCAGGTAATACAACTATTACAGGTAATGTAATGGTATCTGGTGGTGAAATACAAATAAAAAATACAGGTACACAATCTAATATAAAACTATATTGTGAATCTTCTAATGCACATTATGCAGCTTTACAAGCTCCACCACATGCTTCTTTTAGTGGTAATATAACAATAACATTACCAACAAGTGCAGCAACATTAGTAGGAACATCTACTACTGATACATTAACAAATAAAACATTTGGTGATAAGGTAGATTTTAATAGTGATGTTTGTATTAGTGGTGATTCAGTTCTTGTAGGTAGTGCAACTATAGGTGGTACATTATCTGTAGGTGGTGCTGTTAATATGTTAAGCACAGCAACAGTATCAGGTACAGCAGGTTTCTTAGGAGCTGTTAGAGTTTCAGGTAATACATCTGTAGGTGGTACATTAGATGTTGGAGGTAATGTAAGTATAGGAGGTAACGTAACTGTAAAAGGTGATGTACATGTTAGTTCAAAAGTATGTGCTAGTGCTTTCTATGGTGATGGTACAAATATTACAGGTATACCTATTACAGGTAACATATCAGTTTCAAATGCTGTAGTTGGTGGTACATTACGAGTATCCTCTACTGCAACAATAGAAGGTGCTGCAGTTATTAAAGGTGCTGTAAGTTTAGGAGATGCTCTTAAAGTAGCAGGTGCAACAACAATAGAAAGTGCTGCAGGATTTTTAGGAACAGTTAGAGTTTCAGGTGCAACCTCATTAGAGTCTTCTGTAATAATGAAAAGTACTCTTACAGTTGTAGGAGCTACTCATTTACAAAGTACTTTATCAGTAGCAGGTAATGGAACCTTTGCTGAAAAAGTATGTGCTTCAGCTTTCTTTGGAGATGGTGCAAACTTAACAAATGTACCTGCAGTTATAACAGGAAACATATCTGTTAATAATGCTACTATAGGTGGTAATTTATTTGTAGGTGGTACTGCTACTATTGTAGGTAATACTACTATGACAG
>Ga0209337_1001371_pt1 | contig 18550 bp, 21 predicted proteins | sample LinPmetageLP53_FD_184044 | JGI IMG/M metagenome (GOLD analysis project Ga0209337, IMG submission 184044) | Marine viral communities from the Pacific Ocean - LP-53 (SPAdes) (version 2) | ecosystem: Environmental > Aquatic > Marine > Oceanic | place: Pacific Ocean | collected 2010-02-08 | reverse complement strand
ATACAATATAGATATCCCCATAATTATATTAAGGGGGTATAGCTATAAAAGTAGATTAAACAATATATATAGTTACTAGATATGAAGTTTTTAATTTTAGATAACTCTGATAAAAAAATGCTTTTTAATTATTTAAAAAATTTAGAAAATAATTATTTTGTAGAAGTAAAAAAGAAACGAAAAATTAGATCAAACAATCAAAATAGGTATTATTGGAAATGTATAGTACAAGAACTAGCTAATAGTTTAGGCTATTTCCCAAATGAAATGCACGATATTTTAAGATCTAAATTTTTATCTGAATGGGAAATGCTAGTAATTAATAAAAAAAAAATAGGCATTAATAAAATTAAATCTTCTACTGATTTAAATACAAAGGCTTTTGAAATTTATGCAGATCAGATACGCATATGGGCTTTAACAGATCTAGGAATTAGATTAATGATGCCTAACGAATTTAACTAAAATTAATATGGCTAAAAATAATTTATTTATATTTAGAAAAATTAAACAAAAAAAAAGAAAGGGGATTCATTCAAAGAATAAATCCAGGACAAAAGGAGGAAAACAATATGTTAAACCATACAATCAACAAGGAAAATGTTAAAATTTATATGTAAAAAATGCAACAAAACAAAAGTTTTGCAAAAAGCTACCCTGGAAATAATAGATAATAAAGTACGAGTAAGGCAGGCGAAGTGTATTTGCGGACAATATATGCAAGAACTAGAAAAGGATTTCGGCATTCCTTATCTAATTAGAACAGAGCCTTCACTTAAAAATTAATTTAAATTAAATAAAATGAGCAAATCAAATAAATTGAATAAAAAAGAACTAGAATCTTTACAGGAATATGTAAAAAAATTAAACGATTTAACTTTACAAATAGGAAATTTTGAAGTACAAAAAAGTATTATTATGATTCAAGTTGATGGATTACAAAAAGAAGTAAATGATTTTAAAAAAGTACTAGAAGATAAATATGGAGTTGTATCTATAAATATAGAAGATGGTACTATAAGTGAAGTAGAAAAAGAATAAGATGGGTAGGGGAAGAAAAAAACTTCCTACAAAAATAAAGGAATTGCAGGGTACTTTAAAATCGGAAAGGGTGTTAGATAATGAAATGACAGTATCATTAGTTACTAAAATCCCTCCAGCTCCATCCTGGCTTTCTGTTATTGGTAGAGAAGAATGGCAAAAAGTCTGCATTGAATTATATAATAAAAAAATGCTTCATAAGATTGACTTAAAAATCTTAGAAGCCTATGCTAATTCTATTTCTTTACACATAGAAACAGAAATATATTTAAGAGAAAATGGCAGGATTCAGGAGTTTAAAAATCAAGATGGTACTGTTAAATATGCACAATCTTCTCCTTATCAAAAGATAGCTAATGATGCATTAGATAGAGCTTTAAAAATTGCTTCTAGTTTTGGATTTACTCCATCAGCTAGAACTTCTATAAACCAGCCAACATTAATACAAAATAATAATGAGTACAACTTCTTTGAATAAAAAATATTATTTTGATGAATCAGCTGCAGATAGGGCTGTGGCATTTATGGAATCCCATTTAAGGCATTGCAAAGGACAGCTTGCTGGCCAATTAATTAAGTTAGAAGAATGGCAAAAAGAAGATTTAATTAGGCCCATATTTGGATGGAAACATAAAGAAACAGATTATAGAAGATATAGATCTGTTTATTGTTGCATAGCTCGTAAAAATGGCAAGAGTACTATAGGGGCTATGGTGGCTTTATATATGTTGTTTGCTGATTCAGAATTAGGATCAGAAGTATTTAGCTGTGCAGGCGATAAAAACCAGGCTAGCATAATTTTTGATCTAGCTAAACGTATGATACAAATGGATCCTTTATTAAGCTCTAAAGCTAAAGTATTTAGAAACTCAATTACATTTCCTCATAAGGGTAATACATATAGAGTGCTTTCTTCAGATGCTAAATTACAGCACGGACACAATCCCCAAGCAGTATTATTCGATGAATTACACACGCAAAAATCGCCTGAACTTTTCGAAACTATGCAAACTGGAATGGGATCTCGTACTCAGCCTTTGATGTTTACAATGACAACAGCTGGATCTTCCAAAACAGATGGCAATATTTGGTGGCAAATTCACGAATATAGTACTAAAGTAAAAGCAGGATTAATTAAAGATGAAGCTCATTTGTCAGTAATATATGCGGCTGGAGATACAGATCCCATTCAAGATCCTAGCACTTGGAAAAAAGCTAATCCTAATATGGGTATATCAATATCTTTAGAATATTTAAAAGCAGAATCAAAAAGAGCATCTGAATTACCTGCCTATGAAAATACGTTTAAAAGGCTTCATTTAAATATACCCACTACAGCACTTACTAAATGGATTTCTGATAGTGTATGGATGGAAAATTATGAAGAAATAGATTTGGAAATTTTGAAAGGAAGGCGTTGCTGGGGGGGGCTTGATCTAGCCAGCACACAGGATCTTAGTAGTTTATGTTTATATTTTCCTATGGATGATCAAAAAGATATTGTACTGGTTTATTTTTATTGTCCAGAAGAATCTGCAAATCTAAGAGGTAGAAAATATAAAATTCCATATGATGAATGGATTAGGGATGGCTATATTAAAGCTACTCCTGGGGATGTACAGGATTATCAATACATTAGAAAAGATATTAATAACATAGTAAAAGATTATAATTTACAAAGCATAGCTTTTGATCGCTGGAATAGTAGCCAGCTTATTCTACAACTAAGCCAGGAAGATGGTATTCCTATGAGCCAATTTGGCCAGGGGTATCGTTCACAATCAGCGCCTTCTAAGGAACTAGAAAAAATGGTTTTAAAAAGAGAAATAAACCATTTAAAAAATCCAGTATTAAGATGGCAATGCGAAAACGTTATGCTTCAAACCGACAGCGCAGGAAATATTAAAATAAACAAGCAAAAAAGCTCGGAAAAAGTAGATGGGATGGTGGCCCTGGTTATGGCTATAGGTGAAATGATGACTGATGAACACGAAGCAGATTCTATATATAATGATAGAGGAATATTAACTTTTTAAAAAAAAAACTGGGAGGGGTAGGCGTATTGCCACAAATAATCAGATATTAAATGTTTTTTACCCTTCCCAGTTAATTAAATTTATGAAAATACAAATAGAAATTTTAGCACTACTTAGCCCTTCAGGATTTGAAAAAAGATTTCATAAAAACTGTAAATTATCTAATACCTACGAAGATGCATATGAATTAACAGAGCTAGAATATGAATCTAATTTTGGAAAAAGAAGATATGCATCTTATGATTCTTTTCGAGTTACTAAAAACAGAAAAAATAGAAACAAAGTTTCATAGCAGTATTATAGTATTTTACTATTATTGTCTGTTAATTACAGGCAATTTATTTAAATGGGATTACTAGACACGATCAAAGGAATTTTTACAGGAAACAAAATATATAGAAATAATAATTTTTTATCTGCAATGACTTCTTTTAGAAGTCAAGCCACTGGAGGTATGGTCGTATCAGATTCATCTGCTATGAATTTTACCGCAGTATGGGCCGCTATACGAATATTATCCGAATCAGTAGCACAGCTACCATTAACCATATATCAAACAGATAAGAATGGCAATAAAATTAAGGCCCAGGATCATCAACTTTATAATTTAATACACAGAAAGCCTAACGATATAATGACTACATATACTTTTATTCAAAAGTGTATGATGGATTTATTAACTAGAGGAAATAGTTTTGTATATATAAAAAGAAATGGAGGTGCTAGACCAGTAGAATTATTACCATTAGATGTACATAAAGTTAAACTAGTAGAAAATGATGGTATAATATATTATGAATTAGATGAAGGCGGCATAGTAGATAATTATGACATATTACATTTTAAAATAATGAGCCAGGATGGGCTAGTAGGAATAAGCCCTATTGATGTAGGTGCTAATGCAATAGGATATGGGTTAGCTTTACAAACTTATTCATCTTCATTTTTTAGCAATGGCGCAAAAGTTTCTGGAGTACTTTCTACAGATAGACAGCTATCAGATGAAGCTATAAACAGGCTAAGAGTATCATTTAAAGAAAACTATTCTAATATCCAGGATGCTAATAAAACTATGGTATTAGAAGAAGGATTAAAATTTAATCAGATAAGCTTATCAAATGAGGCCAGCCAGATGCTACAGAGCAGGGAGTTCAGCATAGCTGAAATTAGTAGGCTCTACAATGTGCCAAATCATTTATTAAGAGATCTAACAAAATCAAGCTTTAACAATATAGCAGAGGAAGGTTTAAATTTTGTAAAATTTTCATTAATGCCATATTTAGTTATGATGGAATCTGAAATGAATTGCAAGTTATTTAGAAAAAATGAAGAAGGCAAAATATCTACTAAGTTTGTAGTCAATGCTTTATTAAGAGGAACTCCTAAAGATAGATCAGAATATTATAGAACAATGCTAAATATAGGAGCTATCAGTATTGATGAAATAAGACAATTAGAAGAAATGCCTACAATAGATGGTGGATCAAATCATTTTATGCAACTTAATATGGCTACTCTTAATGATATTATAGATGGTGGAACTTTAAAAGACAATACAAATGCCAGCAATTAGATGCGAAAACGGAAAATATAAATGGGGGGAATCAGGAGAATGTAAATATAATTCTGAAGCTGAAGCTGAAGCAGATAATGAAAACTATAATAGAAATATTAAAATAGTATCAGGATCTCCTTGTTCTGGTAAAAATACTTATGTAGCACAAAATAAAAGAAAAGGAGATATAGTATGGGATTTTGACAAAATACATACTGCTTTAACTGGGGAAAATTCTCATATACATTTGGAAAATGTTAGAAAATATGTTTTTGCAATGAGATTAAAATTTTATGAAGAAGTAAAAAATGAAAAAGAATTAAGAGTTTGGATAATTAATAGTAGCCCTTATAAAGAAGTGAGAAATAAATTAGCTGAAGAATTAAATGCAGACATAATATATATAAAAAGAAGTATAGATGATTGCTTAAAAGTAGCAGAAAATGAAAGGCCTAAAGAGTGGAAATCTTATATAAATAATTATTTTGAAAGATTTGAAGAAATAGAAGAAGATGAAAATATTAAAATAATAGAAGTAAAAACTATGAAAAATATAAATGAAAGACACATTAAAAGAGTTATTGAAGATGAAGATAATGTTACAATTGTTTTCGGTAAAAGTGAGGATTGGGAAGGCGTACAAATTGATACTGAAAATGAAGAAGAAATTATTGAGGATAATTTAAGAAAAGAATGCGATTGCGGAAAAAATAGAGATCATATTCCAGGCCACGATATTGAAGATGAAGTAGATGAAGAAGAAGATGAAGAATTAGAAGAAGATCAGCCTGATACATATTCTAGATCTAACAATGTAAAGCACGAAAAAAGATTTTATAATGTAGAAACTAGAATAGATAGTACAGAAGATAATGATGTTATAGTGGGCCATGCGGCTGTATTTAATTCATTAAGCGAAGATTTAGGCAATTTTAAAGAAATGATTATGCCAGGAGCTTTTGATAATGTATTAACTGATGATACAAGAGCATATTTTAATCACGATCCTAATTTTTTACTCGGCAGAGTAAGTGCTGGTACTTTAAGATTATCAGTAGATGAAAAAGGTTTGCGCTATGAACTTGATATTCCTAAAACTACAGTAGGCCAGGATCTAAAAGAAAATTTAAGAAATGGCAATATTACACAGAGCAGCTTTGCCTTTACTTTGCCAGCTAATGGCGATACTTGGGAACGTATGGAAGATGGTACTGATTTAAGAAAAATACATACTATTGATCGGCTTTGGGATGTGTCTCCAGTTTCGCTGCCCGCATATAATGAAGCAGATAATTTAACATTAGCAAAAAGATCATTAGAAAAACACAAAGAAAATAACAATATAGCAAAAGAAGTAAATGAATTGAAAACGTTAGAATTAAAAATAAATTTAATAAAATTAAAAAAGTAAAAAAATGACAAATTCACTTGAATTAAAAGAAACTCGTTCAGGTTTAGTAGATACTCTAGAAAGCATAAAAAATACAGCTGAAGGAGAATCTAGAAACTTAAACGAAGCTGAATCTATTGAAGTAGATAATGCATTAAAATCTATTGAAGATTTAGATGTAAAAATAGAAAGAGCTGAAAAAATAGAAAAAGAATTAAGAAATGCAGCTGCATCTGTAGGTACTCCAGTATCTAATAATGTAGAAAAAGAAATGAGAGATTATTCTTTTCAGGATGCAATTGCACAAGCTAAAACTGGAGAATTACACGGATTGGTTAAGGAAATGGATCAGGAAGCTAGAAATGAGGCAAAATATACAGGGCAAAATTACAGAGGTATTGCTATTCCAGCTTCTGTTTTAACTAGGGCAGCTGTTACTACAGCTGCATCTTCTCCGTTAGAAGTACAAGCTTTTACTGATCAGCTCGATGCTAATTTAGTATTAACTTCAGCTGGAGCAAATCTTTACACAGGAGTAGCAGATGCAAAATTCCCAATCGTTCAGGGTATTACATCTACTTTTGTAGCTGAAGATCCAGGAGCTGATGTAGCTAGTGCTGGATCAACAACTTCTATGAGCTTAACGCCTAACAAATTAATATCTGTTGTAGATATGTCAGTAGAAGCAATGACACAAAATGCAGGCTTAGAAAATGCTATAAGAAGAAATATGGCACAATCTATTGCTGCTACTTGGGAATCAAATTTATTAGCTGTTGCTAATGCTGGAGCTGGCCCTTCTTCAATTTTTGCTGTAGGAGCAGGAACTTCAACACCTGCAGCTGGTGCTGTAGCTGCTAGTGATTTTATCGCTTTAGAGCAGGCTGTAATAGAAGCTAATATTCCTTTAAATGGATCTAGAATGGCTTACGTTATGAATGGCCCAGCATATGGATCAGTTAGATCTATGCTACAAACAACTGGCGTAGCTGCATTATGGGATCCAGCAGATAAAAGATTAAATAATTACTTTGGATTTGTAAGCACAAATGTAGGAAATGATGCTACTACTAAAGCAAGAGCTATGTTTGGCGATTTTACTCGTATGCATCTAGCGCAGTTTGGTGGTATTGATATATTATTTGATCAGTACAGTTTAGCAAGACAGGGATTAGGCTCTCTAATTGTTACAACTTTAGTAGATGGAGCAGCTACTACTCCAGGAAGTGCTTTCTCAACATTGGTTGAAGCATAATAGTTGTTTATAAATGTTGAAGATTAGGAGAATTTTCTCCTTTTCTTCTCATTTATTCTTTAAGAAATAATATAGAATAATACCTATATAAAATGAAATATTTAGAAGTAGTTACATATCATAATACACAGGTAGTTAGCACTGCCGATTTAAAAACTCATTTAAGAATTACATTTAATGATGATGATGCATATATTGCTGATTTAGAAAAAGCTGCGGTACAAAGATTAGAAGAATTTGCTAATATATTTTTATTAGAATCTTCTTTAATACAATATGGAAACAGTTTTAATGATCTTAATATACTTTTTAAAAGTCCAATAAAAAATGCAAATTTTGATGTAAAATATAAAAATTCAGGAAACTGGCTTTCCTTTGGAAATAGCTGTGAACTAGTACAACATATAAAGCCCCCTAGAATTTATGTCAATAATGGAGTATCTATTCCTGATGCAGATGATATTTTTCAAGCCTGGCGTGCTGATTATATAGTAGGATGGAGTGCTACAGCTGATATTCCTGATCCAATTATACAAGCAATAAAAATAACTGTATCAGATATGTACGAAAACAGGCAATCAGTTATAGTAGGAAAAACAGTATCAGAAATTCCTAGGACAGCACAGTATTTAATAAATCCATATAAAATACAAACATTATGATAACTGTTGGAAATTTAGATACTCCTGTACTTGTACAAAAACCATTATTTACTACAAATGATAGTTATGGTGGTGTACAAAATCAAAGCTGGAGTGTTGCTTTGTCTGGAATAGAAAAAGTATGGGCGTATTTAATATGGAGAACTGGAGGAGAAAAAGAAGAAGCCGATCAAAAAACTGGTAAAACAGTAGTGGATTTTTATATAAGATATGAAACATATAAAGACATTATAAAACCAAATTGGAGAATTTGCCATACATTATCAAGTGGAGAAGTTCAATATTATTACATTAATAAAATTGCATTTATAGATGGTAGACATAAAATGACTAAATTAGAAGGTATTTTAAAAGACAATAACGAATAATGGAACTACACGCAGGAAAAGTATTAGGTCAAAAAGCATTAATAAAAGCAATGCGACAAATACCTTATTCGGTAAAAAAAGATAAATTTTTTATGGCAGTTTTTAGAGCAGCTGCAAAACCAATTATTCAAGCTGCTAGATCTAATATTAAAAATGATAAAGGCATTTTAAAAAGAAGTATAAAAGCTTTTAGTACAAGAGCTTCTAGAAGATTACCAGCATTATATGTAGGGCCAAAAGCAACTGGGGGATCTTCAACAAAAAATAAAAATAGAGGAGGGGGTTTTTATGGTGCTATGGTAGAATATGGAACAGTACATTCTAGTCCAAATCCGTTTATGAGACCAGCCTGGGAATCTAAACAAAGTCAATCAGGAGATATATTATTAACAGGAGCAAAACAAATAGTAGAAAAAGTTATTAAAAGAGAATTAGCAGGCCAAAAAAGATTATATGCATAATGAGATCAGGTGCTATTATATACCCATTATTAGCAGGATATGCAAATTTAACTAGCATAATACCATCTTCGAAGATATTTGCAGTTAGGGCAGAACAGCCTACTCCAGCTGGTTATATAGTATATAGAGAAGTGAGTAGTACGCCTACAAATACAAAAGGAGATAGTAGTAGTGCTTCAGCTGATCCTAGAATACAACAAAGAAGTATATTAGATATAACTACTGTACAAATATCTGTTTTTGCAGATACTTATATAATAGTAGAAAATGCAGCTGTAGCAGTAAGACAGGCCTTAGATAGAGAATGGGGTGCTGTTAATGCTCCTTATACAAATGATATATCATTAGATAGTTGTGTATATGATAGTTGTGTTGATGATTATGATGATGATTTTGGAGATAAAGGAATTTATATAAAGCATTTAGATTTCACATTAAGAATAAATAGAATAAATATTAGTAATTAAAATAAAAATTATGCCTAAAATTAAAACCATTAAAGAGTACCATAGAAATTATAAATCATTTCCGATTGGTACAATAATAGATGTTACTTGGGAATTAGCAAATACTTTAATAGAAGAAGGTATTGCAAAATTATTAAATTCAAAAAAAACCAAAAAAATTAAACCAATAAAAATAGAAACTAAAAAAGTAGAAAAAAATGGCAGCATTAAGTAATACTCAAATATTAGAAGCTGGAATAATTGTTTCATCTACTACATTAGGCGCTAGTAATACGTTTAATAATACAGGATCTGAATTTATATATTTTAAAAATACTAGCGGAGTAACTAAGAACATTAACGTAACAGTGCAAACTACAACAGTAGAATCTGTATTATATGGTAATTTAACTAAAACCAATCCAACTACAAAATCTGTACCAAATGGAGAAACTTGTTTGATTGGGCCATTTGCTGTTGAAGCTTATAATGATACGGATGGAAATGTTACATTTGGAATAACTCCATATAGTGCAGAAGCTACAGATAATGCCGCAGTTTTATATTTATAAATATGTCCGTAGAAAAAGGTATAATAAATGGCTCTAAATTGGTATTATTTCTTAACGGAGAAACTGCTATTTTATCTACAAATTTATCTTGGAACACAGACCATAAAACATTAGATGGAACTTGCAGAGAAGGAAATGGATGGGCTACTTCAATGGCAGGAAATAGAGAATGGAGCGTAGATTGTGATAATATGGTAGCTTTTAGAAATGATAGTGGTGCTTTATATAATGCAGTTCCTGGAAGTGCTGCAATTTTAGAAATAATTTCTAAATTTATAATAAGGCAACAAAAAGTAAAAATAAAAGTAGGATTTGCTGGAAATCCAGCATTTAATCCTTATTGGAGTGGTAAAGGGCATATAACATCTGTAAGTTTAGATGCTCCTAATGAAGATAATAGTACATTTTCAATGAGTTTATCAGGTAGCGGAGAATGGAAAAAAGGAAAAACAGGCCCAGGAATATAAAAAAGAATTGGAAACTATAGTAAAAAAAATAATTAATTAAAAAAAGAAAATAATATGGCAACAAATGGAGTAATTAACGGAACTAAATTTGGAGTTTATGCTGCTGGTACTAAAATAGGATTTGCAACATCTGCTTCATTAAGTATTAATCATAATCTTCGAGACACTTCTACGAAAGATAGTGGCGGATGGCGTGAGCAACTAGAAGGGCAAAGAGATTTTGAAGTATCAGTAGAGGGAATGGTAATTTTTGTAAATTTAGATGGCACTGCAATTACAGATTTAACAATGGATGAACTTTATTCATCATACATAGCATCTAGAACAGTATTTACAATACAATTTTCTACTGAAGTAACTGGCGACTATAAATGGAGCGGACAAGCTTTTATGACTAGCTTATCTATGGATGCGCCAAATGAAGATAGTAGCACTTGGAGCGCTTCATTTTCTGGTACTGGAGCATTGACACAGGCAACTGTATAATAATATAGTGGGATTCTTGGCTGGCTTTTTATTTCTTAAAGGGCTGGCCAAGATGAACACTTTTTTAATAACCTTTAAGAAAATAAAATGAATTACGAAATAGTAGAAATAGCAAATAAAAAATTCCCAATATTTTTTGGCTTTAACGGACTAAGAAAATATTGTGGAAAAACAGGCACATCATTAAATAAATTAATGACTTTAGGTCAAGATATGACTTTAGATCAAGCACTGCAATTAGTTTTAATAGGTATTGAAGAAGGATGCAGAAAATCAGACCAGGAATTTAATTTAAGTATAGATGAATTAGGCGATATGTTAGATGTAGATATGGAAGGTCTTTCTAAAGCTTTAACAATATTTGGAGATCAAATGGGGCAAAATATAGAAACTCCTAACAAAAAAAAAGTGACAACACCAGTAAAGAAGATTCTGAAATAACTGGTTTAACTTTTGATCATATTGAGCAAATTGCTTTTGGAGAATTAGGATTAAATATTGATGAAATATATAATATGAATCCGAAAAATTTTTTAAATGCTCAAATTGGTAAATCAAAACTTTACCAATTAAATGAGCAGGCAGAATGGGAACGAGCTAGATGGATTGCGTGTGTAATTATAAATCCCCATTTAAAGAAAAATATATCTCCTAATAAAATAACAACTTTTCCGTGGGAAGTTGAGAAACAAAGTAAAAGATTTGATGTTGAAAAAATTATTAAAGAATCAGAATTTGATGATATGATTCAAGAAGAATTAAAAAAATAAAAAAATGCCGAAAAAAGCTTTAGCTTCATTAAATGTTGTAATTACCGCAGTTACAAAACCTTTATTTAGAGGTTTAAATAGAGCATCTAAAAGAGTTGCTGCTTTTGGAGCTAAAATGAAAACTATTGGAAGATCGATTTCTATGAGTTTTACGCTTCCGTTTGCTGCTATTGGAATAGCAGGAGCAAAATTAGCTATTGATTTTGAACAATCAATGACTAAAATAACCACTTTAGTAGGAACAAGTGCTGAAGAAGTTAATAAATTGGGAGTTTCTGTTAAAAAAATGGCTGTAGAAACAGCTACTCCAGCAAAAGAATTAGCTGATGCATTGTTTTTTATTCAATCAGCTGGAATCAAAGGATCAGAATCATTAAGCGTTTTAGAAGTTTCTGCAAAAGGAGCAGCTATGAATATGGGAGAAATTACAGATATTGCAAGTGCTGTTACTTCTATTATGAAAGCTTTTGGAAAAACATCTGAAGAAGCAGGCGATTTATTGCACGAAACATTAAAGCAAGGTAAATTCGAAGCTTCAGAGTTTATGGGAAAAATTGGTCAAGTTATTCCAACTGCGGCTGGATTGGGTGTTTCATTTGAAGAATTAGCAGCTGCTACAGCAACAATGTCAAAAGTATCTGGGGATGCCGCTGGATCATTAACAGCTGTAAATTCTATGATGATGAAGCTTGCAACGCCAGGAGCTGAACAAAAGGCAATATTAAAAGACTTAGGATTATCTTATAATGATTTAAATTCTATGCTCCAAGATTCTATGATGGGTACTTTAAATCATTTATTCACAGAATTAGAAGGCAATGATGAAGCCTTAGTTAGAATTTTTGGTAGTGTTAGGGCTGTTAAAGCTGCATTTGCAACAGCTGGTTTACAGGCTGATACATATGCAGATGTATTAGATGGGATGAATAATTCAATGGGTAATGTGACTGAAGGCTTTGAAACACAATCAAAAACTGTAGGTTTCAAAATGAAACAATCTTTTGAAAAATTAAAAGAAGCTGCTTCTGAATTAGGAGTAATTTTAATTCCTTTAATGACTAAAATTGCAGATTTTGCTAGTAAAATGGCTAAAGGATTTGTAGAATTAGATGATAGTACTAAAACTTTAATAGTTGCAACTGCATCTTTAATAGCTTTTGCAGGCCCTTTAGCTACTTTAGGAGGAACGTTAATTGCATTATTTAGTTTTTTATTAACTCCTATAGGATTAGTTGTTGTAGCTATAGGAGCATTAGTTTATGTTATTGTAAGCAACTGGGGAACAATTAAAAAATATTTAGTAGAATTTATAAATTATTTTATTGATTTATATAATGAATCAATGCTTTTTAGAGCTGGGGTTAATTTAATTATAGCTTCTTTTAAAAATATGTGGGCTACTGTAAAATTTATTTTTAAAGCTATGAAAATTACTCTATCCAATACTATAGAAGGTTTTATTGGTAGATTTAAAGGATTAGCAAAAATTATATCTGGCGCATTTAAAGGAAGTTTATCAGAAGTAAAAGCAGGAGTAATGATGTATGGAGAAGCATCCACAAAAGGATTTAAAAACTCTGCTAAAGAATTAACAAAAGAAGCTAAGATATTAGGGGAAGAAATAGCTAAAAACACTACAGAAGCAATAGATAACACTTTAAGTAGGGAAAAGATAGCATTTGTAACAGAGGAGGGAATACAGAATAATGTAGATAAAATAGGTAAATTTTTTACAGATAAGTTACAAATAGTAAAAGATAAGTTAAAAGGATTTTTTGGTGGTGGCCCTTCCTTGTTAGTGCCTGAAAGTGGAAAAGAAGATTCTAAAAGTGGAGAAGATGGTACTAAAGATTTTCAAAAAACTATAGAAAAGAAAAAATCTATATTACAAAAATATCTAGAATGGGCTAAGTTAGGATATAGTAATTTTGCAGATAAAGTATCAGGAGTATGGCAGGGTATAGAGCAGGTAGCAGGATCAGTATTAAATAGTATAGGAAATTTGTTTTCAGCTCAATCTAATAAAGCATTAACTATATTAGAAAACGAAGAAACTAAAAAAAATAAATCTTTAGAAAATGATTTTTTAAGAGAAGAAGCTACTATAATGAATGCAGGCGTTTCACAGACCAAAAAAGATTCTATGCTTATAGCTTTAAAAGAAAAATTCGATGGTAAACAGGCTACCTTAGATAAAGATATGGATGCTAAAAAGAAAGCATTGCAAAAAAAACAAGCTATAAGAGATAAAAAAATGCAAATAGCTTCAGCAATAATGGCAACAGCTGCAGCTGTAGTGCAAGCTTTAAAAGCTGGGCCGATAATAGGGCCTATATTAGCTGGAGTTATTGGTGGCTTAGGAGCGGCACAAGTAGCAACAATAGCTTCTACTCCAATTCCTCTCGCAGAGGGAGGGCTTGCTTTTGGAAGTGTAAATGCAATCGTTGGAGATAATCCTAATGCTCAAAATGACCCTGAAGTTATAGCTCCATTATCGAAGCTTAAAAACCTTTTAGGAATACAAAATATTAATGTAAATATAGATGGTACTTTAAAAGGCCAGGATATATATTTAGCAAATGAATTAGCTGGTAACTCTAGAAACAGATTTATATAAATGGCATATATTAATACATATACTTTTAAATACAGTAGCAGCGCTAACATTAAATACACTTTAGAAATTTGGGATCAAGGTGCTAATGCTTCTACCTGGGCTTCAAAAACAGGAATTTTAGGATCTAAAAATTGTGAAATTACTTGGGGATCTGAAAATAATAAAATGTATTCTCCATTAAAACCTAGTACATTAACTATAGATTTTATGGCTACTAATGTTTTAGATGTAAATTATTTAAAACAATTAAGAGATAATAGACAAGAAAGAGATGTTTATGTTTATTTATATAATACAGGAACAACATCTGTAAAAATTCCAGATGATTCTCCAATATTTGCAGGGTATTTATTAATGGATCTTGCAGAAGATCCAGATATATCTGTGCCTTTTCCTATGAAGTTAAAAGCAATTGATGGATTAGCTTCTTTAAAATATTATGATTTTATTCCTCACGGAAAATCGCAAGCAGCTGATCATTTATACTCTTATCCAGATACTTGGCAGCCTGGCAATACAAATAGCTATGATAAATTCTACCCTTTTAGACAATGGATATCTAGAATATTAAGATATTCAGGGTATGCTACAACATCTACAGGATGCGAAACAAATGCAGAATTTCAAACATCTGTAAACTGGTTTAATGGAAATATGCCAAATTTAACTGGTGATCCTTTAGATTGGACAAGAGCAACAGCTGATCAATTTTATACAAAAGAAGGTGATACAGGAAACATAAAATATAGGCCTTTAAATTGTTATGATGCACTGCAATTTATTTGTAAAACTTGGGGAATGAGGTGCTTAGCTTACAAAAATACTTTTTATTTTATTGGTATAAATACTTATACTGAAAACAATACAGGAACTTTAGCTCATCCAGAAAATATAAACTGGCATAGATATACTATTACTGGATCTCCAGCTGCACAATCTACAGGATCATCTTTAGATCTAGAATGGGGAAGATATTTTGCTCCTGTACAAATAGGTCAAGCTAATCAAAAACTAGCTGGATCTCAATATGGAGTTTTACCAGCATTTAAAAGTGTGTCCGTAGATTTTTTAAATATTTCTAATATAAATTATTTTCAGGGTTTCCCTAAAATACCCCAGCCATATATTATTACAACTGGATCTGGGAGTATGTTAAATGAAGAAACTATAGGGGTTTTTGATTTTGATGGTACAACTGATCAAACATTTTTTCAGGAGATATATTTAGATTTTCAGAATAATAGTGGAGGGGATGTTAGATATGAAATCAGATGGCATATACAAGCTAAAAAAGTAGGAACAAATCAATGGTATCAGTATGGCTATCCTAACTGGAGTTTTACAAATCCGTTTCCAAGCTGGTTTACTATGGCTGGGATTCCTCCAAATACTAGCGTATTCTCTAGAGGGCATTTAATAATTCCTCCAGGCGCTTCATCTTTTAATGTTGTTACTGATTTATTAAATCCATCCTGGATGGGTACTTCTATGAATATGTGGGTAGAATGTCCATCAACAGTATTTTCTTCTGGAGATTGGGAGTTTAAATATGTTACATCTACTGAATGGTTTTCAGGATCTCAAAATATAGCATATGGCCACGGAAGATGCGATCCTATTCCTAATCCTGGAGTAACTTATTTTACTGATCCTGATAGTAATTTCATAACATATACAGATTCTAGCATAACACAAGGAATAGGATCTAGTTTCTTTTCTCCTATTGCTAATGGTATTATAGGAACTGAAGAAACAAGTACACAAATAGTACAATCTGGATTAGATACTGATTTTGAAGAAGTTACTAATGTTTTATGGGGAGATTTACCCTATGGAGGAGCTGGGAGAATACAAGTATATAACGGAACTGGATGGCAGCCTTCAGGATTTCAGGGGTTTTGGGGTATTGATTCTTTAACAGGTAATAATAGTTTAGCAGAAACTTTGTGCGAAGAAATATTTAAAAGACAGGCGCAAAATGTAAGAAAATTTAGTACAAAAATAAATTTAGATGCTAATGGCTACTATAATACAGATTCATCTGGAAGCAGAGCAATGTATGGAACTCCATTTACTAGATGGTTTACTCCTTCACACGCAGGATCTGCTACTTATTCTGCTAACTGGATTATGCACACTGGTGCGTTTAATACAGGATCTGACACTTGGGCTTTTTCTTTATATGAATTTGAAACATTTACAAAAGGAATTACAATATCAACTACAGGAAGCAATGGTAGTAATTCTGGAGGAGTAGGTACTAATACTGGTAGTACTGGCAGTATCGTGCCTAGTGGATCAGCTGGAGGAGTAGGAAAAACTTTAGCAAATCCTGCAAGAAATAACTCTAGAGCCATAGCAAAAATTATGCAAAATGCTACTAGGCCTATAACAAACGTAACAGCAAACCAGGGTTTAAGTTCTGAAGGTACTTTAACAGTAACTTCATTAACTGTACAAGCTATTCCTAATGCTATACTAAAAACTGGAGACACTATTTTAGTAGTGTGCCAGTACCAGCCTGAAGCTACTTCTACTTTAGATGAAACTAATACTGTCGAATATGGAAATGTAGAATTTGTATTATCTTCAGATCAAGCTGGCGGAGCTACAACTTTATCTGTAGTATCAAAAACTATTTATCAAACAATAACTAAAGGAGATATTGTCACTATTTCACAGCCAGATCTTATGGCCCAGTATCAAAATAAAACTAAAGGAACTGTTGCTGGATTTGGAATAGATGCTGATGGTATTAGTAAGGGCGGAATTAGCATAACAGATTGGCTTAATAGTGACACTATGACTGGTGCTGCTATTACTAACGTTCCTACTGCCTTATCGGTTAAAAATTACGTTGATGGTCAATCTGGTCATCAAGAAACACTTCAGCAAGTAACGGATAATGGAAACACATCTACTAATAGTATAATGATAGGTAGTTCATCCAGTCCAAGTTCAGTTTTGCATGTTTCTGGTGGCTCATCTACAATACCAACTTTAAGCACATCACATCCTTTTACAATTTCTAATAGCAGCAACTCTGGTATGTCAATAATATCTGGATCTGGAAGTGCTGGTCAAATTGTTTTTGGTGATGATAGTGATGCTGATAGAGGTAGATTGAGATACCAACATAGTGATGATTCTATGAGGTTTTGGACAAATGCAGATGAAAGAATGCGTTTGACATCTGGAGGAAATCTGCTTTTAGGAACTACAACTGATTACGGAAAGAAACTTTACGTTAATGGCTCGGCTCAAATATTTGGCCCAGTTACTGTGGATTCTTTTGTAAGCACAAATACAGCCCAGCTACAAGGATCTGTTATGTTATCTGGTAGTACTACTGTTTTAAATAAAGCTCAAACTACTTATATTCCTTTATTTACAAAAAACACAACTGGTAGTGAGGTTGCTTATGATTTAACAAATGTAGGAACAGCAACATTTAGTGGTCAGATAACAATCCCAGCAACTCCGGTTGCAAATACAGATAGTGCGAGCAAGGGTTATGTAGATACTCAAGTGGCTACTATTCCAAAAGGATTATCATATCAGGGAACTTGGAATGCTTCAACTAATACGCCTACTATTGTTTCTAGTGTTGGAACTGCTGGATATTATTGGATTGTAAGTGTAGAGGGTACGACAACTATTGATGGGGTGTCTGATTGGAAGGTTGGTGATTGGATTATATTTAGTGATAGTGGGGTTTATCAAAAAATAGACCAGTCAGAGGGCGATACTTTGCAGACAGTAACAACAAGAGGAAGCACAACTACTACTGGTGCAACTTTTGGTGGTGATATTGTTGCAAGTGGTCAAGCATCCCCTACAGTACGAATAAGTAGTAACACAGCAAATACTGGTAGGTCTTGGTCTTTAATATCAAGATATGATGGACAATTTGATGTTAGCAATGCTGGTGCTAGTGCCTTACAATTTGACACTTCTTCAAACGCAACATTAAGTGGCTCATTAACTGGAACAACAGCAACATTTTCAACAGCTATAAATACTCCAAGTGCTTTTAATTTTACTGGAAATGATGGGTATATAAAAGTTGGAACTGCTTGGAATACAGGTGTTTTAAATTTTTTAAATGGTGCAACTACATATTTACAATTTGATGTGCCAAATGGTAGAATAAAAAACAATCTTGGTAAATATTTAACTTCCTCTAGTGGTGTTGCTCAATTTGGTTCTCTTGATAATTATGATGTTGCTTTTGTTTCTAATAATGTAGAAAAAATGAGACTTACATCTACTGGATTAGGAATTGGAACGACAAGTTCTACACGATTATTAACTATTGAAAATAATACATCAACAGTAACAAACAATTCTCAATTGAGAATTAATAATTTAGGATCTGGTGATTCATACATTTACTTATATGCTGGAGCTGATTGGGCTTTAGG
>Ga0209337_1001370_pt1 | contig 18558 bp, 17 predicted proteins | sample LinPmetageLP53_FD_184044 | JGI IMG/M metagenome (GOLD analysis project Ga0209337, IMG submission 184044) | Marine viral communities from the Pacific Ocean - LP-53 (SPAdes) (version 2) | ecosystem: Environmental > Aquatic > Marine > Oceanic | place: Pacific Ocean | collected 2010-02-08 | reverse complement strand
CAGACAGACAGATGGCTGCCTTTGGTGGTATCATGGGCCTTGATCAAAGAAAACAGTATGGCTTGGGTAGTAAATTTAAAAGAGCATTCGGTAAAGTAACAAAACCTTTTACAAAAATTGCACAGAAATTAATGCCAAAAGAATTGGCAGGTATTGCACAATACGCTGCACCGTTTGCTGGGCCTTATGCACCTTTACTTTATGCAGCAGGAGCAGCTAAACAAAAAGGAAAAATTAATCCCATAATGTTAGCAATGATGGCAGCACCTTATGCTAGAATGACACCTGGAGATGGTTTAAGTTATGGTACAGCTGCAAACAATCCTGAAAGTTATGGTTTAAGAGATTTAATTACAGGTGGTGGAAGAGATTCTAGTTATACTGGTGAAAGTTTATTTGATAAATTTGGTGCCGGTGATGCAGGACTTAAAACAGATGAGTTTATATTTGGGGCACCTACAGAATATGCAGGTAGAAACGCTACAAAAACAATTGATGTACCCACACAACAAGTTGCGCCACAGCTTCCTGAACCAGTATCTTTTACAATACCAGCTCAAGGTACACAAAAAATAATTTCTCCTGAAACATCAGGATTACTAGGTAAAGGTGGAGAAATGTATCAAGCTTTTGGTGGTAGTGGAGATGTAGGAATTGCAGATACTATAATAGGTAAAAAAGCTTTCTTTGATGCAGCAGGAAAACCAAGCATGTTGAAACTTGGATCATGGGCCGTGGGTATTGCATCAGCAATACAAGCTGGTAAATATAAAGATGAACAAGATGCAGCAGATGCAGCAGAAGCTGCAGCGTTAGCCGCAGACTCAGAAGCATCAGAAGCAACTCTAGCAGCAGCAAGAGCATGGGCTATAGAAACATTTGGTAGTATGAGTGTTTATGCAGACGGTGGTAGAATTAATAGAAACATGGGTGGTATATCATCACTACAGACACAAGCATCAGACGTTACACCACAAGGAATGGAACTTGACTTACGTGGCGGAGGGTTTATACCCATAGGAGCAAAGGAAAAAGCTGATGATGTTCCAGCAAGAGTCAGTAAAAATGAATTTGTATTTACAGCGGATGCTGTAAAAGCTGCAGGCGGTGGAAGTGTCAACGAAGGCGCTAAAAGAATGTACGACACAATGAAAAGATTGGAATCACAGGTAGCATAATGGCTGAAACTATAACTAACATAACACAACCGGCACCGATATTTGAAGAAGGTGCTAAAAAATATTTAGCAGAATTAACAGGACAGACGGATGTCAGTAGAGCACTTGACACATCTAAATTTGCTCCAGGTGTAGCGAAACAAAATGCATTAGCGCAAGCAATGCAACAACAAGCAGCAACACAAGCGGGTTTAGGTACTCTAGGATTTGATCAACAAGGTGCAATTAGTGGCACAACCGGTGCAACAGGTATTGGTGGCTATCAACAATATTTAACACCAGCAGCAGCACAAGCAGGAACTGCGGGTACAACTTTAGGAAATGTTAGAGGACAATTAACAGGAGCTGCAACAGCAGCAGGATTAGCTCAACCATTATTAACACAAGCAGGTCAAGATATTGGAACAGCAGCTACAACATTAGGCGGTACTGCAGGTTATTTATCAGGTGCAGCAGGATTAACTGGACCAATGAGCACGGCTCAAAGAGAGGCTTATGAAAGTCCTTACCAATCACAAGTTAGACAAGCAACTTTAGGTGAATACGACACACAAGCAGCGGCACAAAGATCAGCAGTTACACAACAAGCAGGATTAGGTACAGTTGGTAATTTAGATTCAGGTAGATTTGGTGTACAGCTTGGAGCTTTTGATGCACAGGTAGCAAGAGACAGAGCTTTAATGGATGCACAATTAAATCAACAAGCATTTGGTCAAGCACAAGGCGCAAGGCAACAAGATTACACTAACCAATTAGGATTAGGTCAAGCACAACAACAATATGCCGGTGCTCAAGCAGGACTTGGATCACAAAGACAAGCATTAGCACAGTCACAACAACAATTAGCAGGAACTGGATTAGGTTTAGGAACTGCAGAACAACAATTGGCACAACAACAATTAGGTCTAGGTCAATACTACGGTAACCTAGCACAGCTACAACCACAATTAGCAGGACAACAACTTGCAATAGGTCAAGGTTTAGCGGGTGGAGATTTACAATACAGACAAGCAGTTGAAGATGCTGCAAGACAAGCTAATCAGATGGCTCAGTACGAACCACTACAAAGACTAGATAGATTTGGTCAAGGACTAACAGGTGTTATGGGTGGATTAGGTTCTGTTCAAACACAAACTGGTACAGGTGGAGCAGCAGCTCCAAGTCCATTTGGTAGTGCATTACAATCAGGTATCGGTGCATTTGGTTTAGGTAAATTATTTGGAATGGGTTAATGGATTATAAAGTAATGAAAAGACCGATGTTTAGAGTAGGCGGACCAACGTCCGGCGGCACGGGTATTACGTCTGGTTTAGACACACCTAAAAGAGGATTGGTAGATGGACCAGGAGAATATTCTAAAACATATGAAGAATATAGAGATGCTATTGGACCAGCATTTCAAAAAAGAAAAACTGGTCTAGAAAATCAAATGGGATCTATAGGACCCATGGCATTGTACCAAGCATTAAGCGGTGGAGCATTAGAAGGTGTAAGTGATTTTGGTGATCTTGCTATGGCATTTGGTAATCCTGCAGTATTACAATCTGTTGTAAGTGGAATGGGTGCTAAAAATAAATTACAATCTAGTCTTGATGATGTAGATTTAAAAGAAGCAACTACAATGGCAACGTTGTTGAAACCCGCATCACGAACGGGTAGTGAAAAAGTCTACAATATTAAAAAACAAGATTTAAAAGATGTTAATAAATTATTACTTCCTGCAAAAAAAACATATGCTGCTTTGTCAGAAACGGATAAAAAAACAGAGGAAGGTTTAAAGATATATGAAAGTATATTAATTTTAGAAGAGAGAAAAAATTTAATTATGAGCACTTATTCTACTGACGCTGAATTAAGAGAAAGATTTGTAAATGCAATGGTTTCAGGAGGAGGAGACAGGCCTTCAGATAATGAAATAGCTAGATACATAAAATCAGTTAGAGGTTATGGTCTTGCAGAAGGCGGAAGAATTAATAAACAGATGGGTGGTGGATTTGACATGGCTCAAGCACCAGAGAACATGGCCCCCGGATTAGAGACGACGCAACCCGAACAACCACAACAAGATCCATATATGATTTTAAGAGAAAAGCTGCCTCCTGAAATACCAAATGAAGTAGTTCAATTAATTGCCTATAACAAAGAAGCATTTCAAGACTTTGCCAACATCCAAACGCAAGACGATGTTGATTTATTCAATCAAAAATATAATGTACAGTTGGTCGTAGATATGGCCTCTGCATAAGGAGGAGTATGGCTGAAAATTTTTTCACAGCACTAAAAGATAAATTTCAAACAACAGATTTATATAAATATATTCACGAAAACACGGATGGTGGAGATAATTATTATAATGATAGTCAAAAAACTCCCGCTATTTTATCTGAAGAAGATCAACTTTATGTAGACGAACTTCCTAAAGCGGAACAATTAGATATTGATCGTTATCTTGATATATTTAAAAACGATCCAACTCCAGTATACAAATACCTTAAAGAAAAAAAAGAAAAAGGTACTTCAAATTTATTAGAGAACAGTGCTTTTATAAAAGAAAACGTTACTGATAAATATGACAAAATGAGGTACTCGGATTACAAGTATCTTAATAAAGCAACTTACGATTTACAATTTAGAAAAGATTCTGAAGGTGCAAAAGAATTTAAGAAAGCTTTTTTAGATTCATCTTATACTGATATATTAGGAGGCGCCACCCATGGTGTATACACTGCTGTTCGTGGTACCAGTGAACTTATGGCATCACTATCTGATTTATATTTAGATACTGATTATTTAAAAATAGTTGAAGACGTTTTACCTCAAGTAAATTTTAATGATCTAGTTCAAAATGAAGAAGCGGTTCTTGGAAACTTTGTATCTCTACTGGTTCAATATGGAACACCTTTTGGTATTGCACAAAAGATAGCAAAAAAAGTAATTGGTAAAGCAGTTAAAACACAGCTTGCAGCTAAAGTTGCAAAAAGCGCTGCCGCTACATCGACAATAGGAAAAAGTGCAACCAACCTGGCAAAATTTGGTGGCTATTGGGCACTACCCGCAGGCATGACAGATACTATTGTATCTGCATCAGGACAACAAACTATTGGAAGTGTGTTTGGTAAATCAAAAGAAGAAGGTGGAGGTTGGTTAAGAGATAAGATGCTTCTTACTGAACCAGAATCTTTAGAAGGATTAGAAGGCAAAGAAAAAGCCGCTGCAATTCTTAGAAACAAATTAAAATTTGGTGCAGAAGGTGCAACGTTTATGGGTGCATTGAAATTAGTTAAACCTGTAGCAAAATTTGGTGCAACAGGTTCAGGTGTTATTTTATCAAATGTTGTTGGTCCGGTACTTACTGGAGCAAGTAAAATAGTTGCTAACAGATACACAGCGAAAGCATTAAATGTTGCCAGTAACAATATAGATAAACTTACTTCAAAAATAGGAAAAATTACAGGACTACCTAACTACGAATATTGGAAATTTTCTCAGGCAACACGGTTTGGTTCAGGACCTAACACTGGAAAATATTCTGGAACCATGAGTTCTATAGCTAGTGCGCTTGAAAGTGTAATATCTAAATTTACAACTGGGGGCAAATTTGGAATTCAAAATGCTAATGAATTAAGAAAAATAGATCAACTTGTAAAAAGTACTAAAGGAGCATTTAGTACATTTGCAAAAAACCTAGATCAACAAATGTATAAATTATCTAAAGCAGGTTTTAGTGATGTTCTTATGGGAAATGAAACCGCGGCCAGTGCATTAAAACATTGGGCGGATGTTTTAAAATACATGAGAGGTGAAATAAAACTAACTAAATTACCAAGTCCTTTACAGGAGTCATCTTTTTTTATTAGAGAATTAATTGATGACCAGATGTTAGCTTTAAAACCTTTTTTAAAAGATGTTAATATAAAAGAACAACTTATAAAAGACCTTGGTAAATACTTACATCAAGGCTATGCAATGTTTAAAAGTTCTAAATTTAGAGCACCTGAAAAAGTTTATAATACAGCAGAACTTTATTTTAAAAAGCTAATGTCACAAATGCCACAATTTAAAAAAATGAGTGACAAAGAATTAGTAATTAAAGCTAAATTAGCTGTCGCTGACCTGATGAAAATAGGTAGAAAGGAAGGAACAACAGCAAAAGAAAGATTAGAAACTATTGTTAATGCTGCAGAAGAATTTGTTCCTAAAGGAACTTTTAAAGATTTTTTTACTAAAAATAAAAAACTACCAGACGAAATAGGTGATTTATTAGGTATAGAAAAAGATCCTAAAAAAATAATATTAGATACGATTGTTGAACAAGCGCATTCAGTTTCTTCCGCTAATGCTTATAAAGAGCTAGCCGACATTGGTTTAAATAAAATTTTTTTTAGAAACAACGAAGAGTACGGTAAATTTATTATTAAAAACGGTATTAAGAATGCAAGAGAATTAGATCCAGTAAAAATTAAAAAAGGTTACCACTTAGATCTGCAAGATATATTTAAAAATGAAGACGGGTCAATGATGTTAACCTTACCTGAAATTGCTAAAGGAATGTCTGATACTAATTTAATTATGGATCAAGTATTAAAAATTCCAACAGTAAAACTTATGTTAGCTGCCAAAGCCGGAACACAGATGAACAAAACTGTTTTAAGTTTACAAACACAAATGAGAAACATAACAACAGCGGTCATGTTTGCAACTGCAAACGGTCATATTGGCTCTGGTGCAAGTGTTATAGATAGTTATAAAATGTTTTTAGATGATTTATTAGGCGACACAAAAGATCCTAAAGCTTTTGTAAAAGCAATAAAAGAAGCTTTTGATAATGGTGCATTAGACTCATCTATAGTTGCTCAACAATTAGAACAAGTAATACCTGAAATGTTTGGTCCTGCTAAAATGTTTGGTAAAACAGTAAATGAAGGTGCAACAAGTGATAAAATACTTAGTTGGATGTTTACTAACAAAGGTATAATGGGTAGAGTTGTCAACAAAGCCACTGAAGCCTATCAAATGGGAGATAACATGTGGAAGTTCTATGGTTATAATTATAGTAAATCACAATTACTACCGGCATTTAAAAATTTAGATGAGGTTAAAAAATATTTTAGATTAGTTGAAGGATTTGAATGGAGACCAAATAAAGCAGATGGTACTAAAAAAACATTAAAAGATGCCATAGCTGAAGCAGCTGGATTAGATGTAAGAAATACTTATCCAAACTATTCTATGATTCCACATATTGTACAAGAGTTTCGTATGATTCCAGCATTAGGTAATTTCGTTGCCTTTACTTCTGAAGTATACCGTAATTCTTTTCAAATACTAACGAGAGGGTCTAAGATGATGAGATCGGACAATCCTTATATCAGACAAATAGGGGCTAGAAAACTTATAGGTTATGGATCTACTATTTTTGTTGTACCCAGTGCCGCTATGATGTCCGCATCAGCAGTCACCGGAATAACTGAAGAAATGCTTCAAGCATATAAAGATAGTTTTGCAGCAGACTATGAAAAAGATAAAAATATTATGCCTATAACACAACAACAAAAAAATCATTCTTGGAAAGCAACGGGTCTTGGAGATTTGTTTCCGTTTTCAGGAATTATAGAACCTTACAATGCAATCATGCAAAGAATTGCTGAAGGAAAAAACACAGACCAAGGTGATATAGATCTTTTTTTAGAAGCAATAGGTAAAGGTTTTGAAACAGCAACAGCACCTTTCATAAGACAATCTATTATTTGGGAAACAGTGGGATGGCCAGGGGGTGAAATTTATCCAGACAAAAATGGTGTTATTAGAACGAAGAATGGTGGTAAAATTGCTGACACAAAAAATGATACGGACTGGCCTAAAAAAGTTATTTATCATATGTGGAAAAAATTAGGACCCACAACTTTGCTTAGTGGAGAAAAAATTATACGGGGAATTGGTGGTGACTTAACTAGGTATGGAAAACGACACGACCCATGGCAGCTATTTATACAAAATGTTACTGGTTATTCAGAACGAGAACAAAATCCCGATAAAAGTATGAGAATTAAAATGGGTAAATATATTGGAGAATTTTCAGCAGCCAGAAATGAATGGTCTAGAACTTTTACAGACCAGGGTGTTTTAAAGAATGATTTACAGTCACTTGAAGCAGGAAGTTCATCTCAAATCGTTAGCACTTCTTTTGATACTTATCAAAAGAACAGGTACAGAATCATGTCTGAATTATATAAAGATGTTAAAAATTTAAGAAAAATGAATTTTTCTGAAAAAGAAATTAAAGACATTATGATTGGTTCAAAAAGAATGTCAAAAAATGATTTTAATAATTTAAAATTAGGTTTATTTAATTCAGCAGAGTATAAAGGAACACTAAAAGCAAAAGCAGGAGCTTTAGGAAATGCTATAAGACAATTAAATGATTCTCTTGGAACTTTTTATGAAGTAAGTGATATTATAAATAGAGATGAGTTATCAGATATTAGAAAAAAATGGGACAACATTCCATTAGGTCTTAATGAAAAAGATAGAGAAGAATATTTACGACAATCTAGTGAATTTAAATTAGATGCAAAAGATAAAATTACAGAAGAAATGGAACTTACAGCACCGAAAGCTGGACCGTTTGATTACCTAAGAACAACACAAGAAGCGTACGATGAAAAAATGTTAGAAGAAAAAGAGAAGAAAAAAGAAGAATTTATATTAAAACAAAAAACATCCCAGGCCCCTGCATCAATGACCTTGCCCGAACTTGACAACACTATTATGGCAAGTATGTCAACAACAAATACGGGTAATATAAATCCAACAACGCTCTTGACAGGGAACGAGGAAGCATTATTATCTCCACTTGAAAAAGCTTATTATACAAATAAAAGGACAGCTTAATGATTAAAAACGCTTTACAAAAAATAGAATCACATGAAAAACTGTGTAGAATTATGCAGAAACAAACTCATGATAAAATTCTTAAACTAGAGCATCAAATTAATAGAGTAGAAAGTATTCTATTAGTATCTGTTGGTGCATTGATTTCAGGAATGGCATATGTTATATTTGCCTTATTAATTTCACAATAAAAAACTATGCAACTCAGTAAACACTTTACTCTTGAAGAGATGACACGTTCAATGGTCGCTGCACGTAAAGGCATTGACAATACACCTGGAGCAGGTGAAATAAAAAATTTAGAAAACGTATGCTATGAAATATTAGAACCGGTACGGGCACATTTTGACAAACCAATTATGGTTTCCAGCGGATACCGCTGTGAAGCACTTTGTGAAGCGATCGGTAGCAAAAAGACATCGCAGCACGCACTAGGTTGTGCCGTCGATTTTGAAATTAATGGCGTGCCAAATATTAAGGTTGCTTACTGGCTAACTAACAACGTTGATTTTGATCAATGCATATTAGAATTTTATAAACCAGAAGATGGAGCAGCCGGTTGGATACATGTAAGTTACAATGAAAAAGGATCCAACAGAAAACAGGTTTTAACTTTTGATGGTAAAAAATACGACAATGGTCTTCCAGAAATGAAATGGAAAGCTGGTGAAGTCGTAGAATAGAAAATTCTGCGCGTTACGTGTATAGTCCTATTAAATCCATGACCTTAATTCTTCACCCAATACTTCAGAAGCTATATTAATTTTCTTTCTTAAAGCTTTGACAATTTTTTCATCGACCGTATCTTCAGCATTTATATCAACATATGTTACAGGTTTTTTCTGCCCGATACGATGAGCACGGTCCTCGGACTGTAATCTCTTCTCTAAGTCATATCCGTTAGAATAGTAAATTACGGTGTTTGCAGCCGTTAAAGTTATCCCATAGCCGCCTGTAGCGGGGGTTCCAACAAAAAACCGGCACTTAGGGTCGTTCTGAAAACGCTCAATATGTCCTTGTCTTTCATCTTTTGGCGTTAATCCATAATAATCAACCACGGATCCCGGACCATATTTTGCTACTACAGCTTTAATAATTTTATTGATATCATATTGATAGTGAGCCCAGATAATGGCTTTATTCTCAACATCTTCTAATATATCCATTAACTCATTTATTCTGTTGTTTTCGATAGGTTGAGTTCCACCAGTATCATCAGTAAAATGACCACAAGTAATTTGATGTAGTCTCATTAATTGAGTTAATGAATTTTTTGTACTAGATACTTTGCCTTCAAGAATAGCTAATGCTTGTTTTTTCATTTGTTCATACAATTTACGTTGATCTGGTGTCAAAGTAATTTGACGTTTAATAAATATTTTATCTGGTAAATCTAAACAATCTTCTTTTAATACACGATAAGAAAATGATTGTAATGATTCTGATAATTCACCTAAATGTCTAAATTTAGATACAATTTGTATTGATCTACCATGTGCATGCATGGTTTTCATTTCTGCGTATCTATTTCTAAAAGAATAATAAGAATGAAAATCTAAAAGAAAAGGATCTAAAAAATAACATTGAGAATATAAATCTAATGGATTTTTTGTAACGGGAGAACCAGTCATTATTCTTCTATATTTAGCTTCTTTAGCTAGTGCTAAAATATTTTTAGTTCTTTTAGCAGTTGGTGTTTTAATAGTAGTTGACTCATCAATAGCCATTAAAGTGTTATGGCATGATAAGAATTTTTTAGCAAAATCAACACCTTTAGTTGTACTAAAAGCTTCAACATTCATAATTAAAATATGTAAATCTTCACCTTCTTCAAATAAGGTGTCTAAACTTTCTTGTTGTTTTTTGGTAATATTGGCTTGCCACAATACGGCCACATTTTCTATGTGGTTTGGTAAATGTGCAGGCAATTCATTACTATACCAAGTACCAACAACACCTTTAGGGGCTATAATTAAAGCACCATTAACTTTACCTTTATCATAAAGCATAGCTAAATTGTCTATTAATACTTTTGTTTTACCTGTACCCATTTCCATAAAATAAGCATAGGTTTCTCTATTCCATGACTTTTCTAATGCAGTCATTTGATGTGCATACGGTTTTGTTTTAAATTTATAATTCATAATTTTTCTTCTTTCTAGTTGACAACATAACAATTAATAACTATATTGTCAAGCATGAAAGAAAATACAGTTTATGTAATACAAGAAGTTGCGGGCACTCAATCAGGTGCACCTAAAATTAATATTATGGGCGCAGCTAAATATGGAAAGTTTGAGTTTTTACTTCCAGAATTTTCACAAATAATATTTTCTCCTGGTCCGTTAATTTTTAAATTAAGAAAAGCATTAAAAAATTTTACGACAGAAGATTATTTATTATTAACGGGTGATCCTGCTATTATAGGTGTTGCATGTTCTATAGTTTCTGACATGACAAATGGTAAATACAATTTACTAAAATGGGATAAACAAGAAAGACAATATTATCCTATTCAAATTAACTTATATGAAAGAGGAAAGATAGATGATTGATTTTGAAACAGACAAAGCAAATGTTTTGCAAAAAACCGATAACATTCGGTCGTTAGCAGATCAAGTAGAAAAATTAGAAAATCTTCAAACACAAATAAAAAAACAAGAAGATGATTTAAAACAAAAGAAAAAAGATTTTGAATATTTATCTGGAGAAGTTATTCCAACAATGATGGCTGAAATGGGTTTATCTCATTTAAAGCTTATGGATGGTTCTTCGGTAGATGTTAAACCAAATTATAGCGCCAACATCACTATAGCAAATAGAGAAGCGGCGTTTAACTGGCTTCGTACCAATGGACTAGGAGATATAATCAAAAACGAGATATCCGTATCTTTTGGTCGCAACGAAGATAACAAGGCAGCTGATTATGCTGTTCTTGCAGAGGGTCAAGGTTATCAACCGACACAAAAGTTGAAGGTTGAGCCTATGACTCTCAAAGCGTTAGTCCGTGAGCGTATTGAGGCAGGAAAAGAAATGCCAACGGAACTTTTCAACGTATTCGTTGGAAATAAGACAACAATAAAAAGGAAACAATAAACATGAACCAAGTACAAATAAAAGAAGAAGCAGGAGCATTGTCTACGAATTCATTCGAAGCTGATGCAAATGCGGGCTCTCAGAATATGACGCAAGAAGATCTTGCATTACCATTTCTGAAAGTTTTAGGACAGTTATCTCCGGAAGTTAATAAACAGAATGCTAAGTTTATTAATAGTGCAGAACCTGGAATGATTGTAAACAGCGTGACCAAAGAACTTTATGATGGAGCAAAAGGTATAAATGTTATACCTGTCCATTATGAAAGACAATATGTCGAATGGCAAGACAGAGGTCAATCTGGAAACGCTCCTGTAGCAATCCATAGTGCAGAAAGTGATATTATGAGTACAACTACTCGTGATAAATCTTGGAAGGACAGATTACCTAATGGTAATTATCTGGAAAACACTGCTAATCATTTTGTGATTCTTATGGGTAAAAGTCCATCAACAGCATTGATATCTATGAAGGCTACTCAATTAAAGATTAGTCGTAAATGGAACTCAATTATGATGGGTCTTAAGCTACAAGGTAAAAATGGCTTATTCACACCGCCAACATATAGCCACATTTATAATCTAAAAACTGTTCAAATGTCAAATGACAAAGGAACATGGTTTGGATGGGATGTATCTAAGGTTGGTCCGGTTACAGATAAAGGTGTTTACGAAATTGCTAAAAGCTTTGCTGAAAAAAACAGCAAGGGTGAAGTAAAAGTTAAACACGGATCTGACGAATCTAAGGAAAAAGCACCTTACTAATAAAATCCTAGGGAGTGGGCGGCAGAGCGAGAGTGAAACCGCCCATTTAAAAAATATGATACAGAAATTTATAAATATATTTAAGGGATTGGAACGTGCGCATGGTTGCACTAATATTGCTCCTGTTACAGAAAATGGAGTTAAGGTTAAAGGCCAATCGTTTGTACGTAGACAACCTGTTACACTTCAATTGTGGCAAGATCACTTAGAAGGTAAACAAAGCCTTGGAATTATTCCAATTAGAGATGACAATAAATGTATATGGGGTTGTATTGATATAGATTCATATGCAGGTTTTGATCACAAAAAATTAATAGATAAAATTAAAGAAGCAAAACTACCCTTAGTTGTTTGTAGGTCTAAAAGTGGGGGTGCTCATGTATTTTTATTTACACAAGAACCTGTTGAAGCAGAATTAATGAGAGATAAGCTAACAGAAATTAAAACTGTACTGGGTTATGGTGGATCAGAAGTTTTTCCAAAACAAATTAAATTAAAATCGCAAGATGATACAGGAAATTTTTTAAACTTACCATATTTTAATGGTAATAAATCAACGAGATATGCTTTTACGGGTGATGGAAATGCAGCAACTCTTGAAGAATTTTATGAATTGTATGACTACGTTAAACAAACACCACAACAACTACAGAAAATAAAAATAGAAAGACCTGTAACAGAATATTCAGATGCACCACCATGTATAGAACTAATGGCAATAAATAAAATACCAGAGGGTGGTAGAAACAATGCGTTGTTTCATTATGGTGTATACGCAAAACAAAAATGGCCTGCGGAATGGAAAAGTAAGATGACTATGTTTAATATTGATGCTTCAACTACTCCATTAAGTGAATCAGAAGTAGATATTATTAAAAAGCAACATGAAAAAAAAGAATGGGGATATAAATGTAATGATGTTCCTATGTGTAATTTATGTGATAAAAAATTATGTAGAAGTAGAAAATATGGAATAGGTGAAGAGATTGTATTTCCGTTATTGTCTGACTTACAAAAAATTAAATTAGAAAAACCATATTATTATCTAAACGTAGATGGTGAAAGATTACACCTGGAGAATGTAAAGTTTTTAAAACAACAAAGTTTGTTTCAAGAAGCGTGTATGGAACAGTTAGATTTTAAACCACCAACAGTAAAGCCTAAAGATTGGGACATGATTATAAATCCATTGATGAAGAACCACGAACCTGTGGAACCACCGGAAGGTGTAACAACACAAGATCAATTACAAAATCATTTAGAAGAGTATTGTTTAAATAGACAAGTTTCTACAGATAAAAATGATCTTAAAAAAGGTGGTGTGTGGACCAATGAAGGAAACCACCATTTTGTTTTTGATAGATTTTACAATCAATTTTTAATTAGAAAAAGATGGGATATAAATTATCAACGCACAGCACAGATGTTAAAAGAAGCATGCAACTGTGAAGATAAAAGAATAGGTAAAGAAAAAATATCAGTATTTGTAGTTAAACAATTTGACAAACGTACAGATGAATACAATCAAAAAGAATTAAAATCAAAGGATGTGTTTTAATGAGAACAATTGTATTAGGACCACCAGGTACAGGTAAGACCACAACTTTATTAAATAAAGTTGATGATTATTTAAAAAATACAGATCCAGATAAAATAGGTTATTTTGCATTTACACAAAAAGCTGCATATCATGCTAGAGATGAAGCAATTAAAAAATTTAATTTAACAGAAGATGATCTTCCATATTTTAGAACTTTACATTCATTAGCATTTAGAAAGTTAGGATTAAAAAAAGATCAGGTAATGCAATCAAGACATTATAAAGATCTTGGCAGCAAGCTAGGTTTTCCAGTAACGTACGCAGATTATCAAGAAGATCAAGGTGGTATATTTACATCGGATAGTGAATATTTAAGAATTATACAATTAGCACAAGTAAGAAATATAACACCGGAACAACAATTTGATCTACATGAGCACACACAAGATTTAGAAAGAGATCAACTTAGAATTATAGCTAATGAATTAATAAGATACAAAAAAGAATATAACTTAATAGATTTTAATGACATGATTTTAGATTTTACAAAATCAGATAAGTCACCAAAGTTTGATGTAGTATTTATTGACGAAGCACAGGATTTATCTTTGATGCAATGGGACATGGCTAAATCTATTTGGAATAAAACAAAAGATTCTTTTATTGCAGGGGATGATGACCAAGCTATTTTTAGATGGGCTGGTGCGGATGTTGATTCTTTCATAGCTTTAAAAGGACAATACTTACCACTAACACAATCTTTTAGAATACCAGCGAAAGTTCATGCAGTAGCCATGAACATAATAAATAAAATTAAAAATAGAATTGATAAAACATGGAAACCAAAAACTAATCAAGGAACATTACAAAGACATTTTGATGTTGAGAGTATTGATATGTCTAGTGGTGATTGGTTGGTATTGAGTAGAACTAGACACATGCTTAATGATATTGAAGAATCTTTATATCGTAAAGGATTATATTATGTAAATAAATACAAACGTAGTTATGAAAAAGATTTACAAGAAGCAGCAACTGATTGGGAAAATTTACGTAAAGGAGTGCCTTTAAGTTTTAAACAAATAGAAAAATTATCTAAACAATTTGGACCTGAAAATTGGGAGAAAACAAAACTTATGGGAATGACTAAAGGTTCTTTTCATAATTTAAAAACATTGCAAAAAGATTTTGGATTACACACTAATGTAGTTTGGTACAAAGCGTTTGACAATGCAGGGCAAACTAGAGTAAATTATCTAAGAAAAATGAGAAAGAATGGAGAGAAGTTAAATGAAAAACCTAGAATAGAATTATCAACTATTCACGCAGCTAAAGGTGGTGAAGCAACTAACGTTGTATTACTAACAGATCTTACAGAAAATACATTAAAAGGTTACGAAAGAAATCCAGATGATGAAAACAGATTATTTTACGTAGGTGCAACACGAACAAAGGAAAATTTACATATAATTGAACCCAAAAAATACGAGAAAGGATATATCATATGAGCGAAATATATAAAAAACAAGTAGGAGGTGATCATTACAAAAGCATGATCATACAACCATCAGAGTTTATAAATAAAAATAATTTACCGTTTGCAGAAGGTAATGCTATAAAATATTTATGCAGGCATAAACAAAAAAATCAGAAAGAAGATTTATTAAAGGCTAAACATTACATTGATATGGCTATTGATAGAGATTATCCAGAACCAAAAACAAGAGTAGAGCAGATAAATCAATTAAAATACGATCCAATAACAGATTAAAAAAATGATACAAGTACCACTATTTAAACCACAAACAGAATGGCTACCACCAGAAAATTTTCCAGATTTATCTGGTTATGATGAAATTGCAATTGACTTAGAAACAAAAGATCCAGATTTAATAAAAATGGGTTCAGGTTCTATTATAGGCAATGGCGATGTAACTGGTATAGCTGTAGCTGTTAAAGGTTGGTGTGCTTATTATCCAATTGCACATGAAGGTGGTGGTAATATGGATCGTAAAATGGTCCTTAAATGGTTTCAAGATATATTAAATTTACCTTCTACAAAGATATTCCACAACGCCATGTATGACGTGTGTTGGATACGCGCGTTAGGTTTAAATATTAGCGGTAAAATAGTGGACACGATGATTGCATCGGCCCTAGTTGATGAAAATCAAATGCGCTATGACTTAAACAATTGTGCTAAACGATACACTGGAAAAGGTAAAAATGAAACAGAATTATATGAAGCAGCAAAGTCATGGGGGGTTGACCCCAAGGCAGAAATGTATAAACTACCTGCGATTTATGTTGGCGCATACGCAGAAAAAGATGCTGAAATAACATTATCACTTTGGCAAGAACTTAAAAAAGAAATAGATCATCAGGATATAAATTCAATTATGGATATGGAAACAGAATTGTTTCCTTGTTTAGTTGATATGAAATTTAAAGGGGTTTGCGTTGATGTGGAAGAAGCCCACAAATTAAAAAAAACATTAGTTGCACAAGAAAAACAAGCATTGCAACAAGTAAAAAAAGAAACAGGAATAGATACCCAAATATGGGCAGCAAGATCGATTGCACAAGTTTTTGATAAATTAAAACTAGAGTACGATAGAACTGAGAAAACATCGGCACCTTCCTTTACTAAAAATTTTTTACAAAATCATCCACATCCAGTGGTGAAACAAATAGCACAAGCTCGAGAAATAAATAAAGCCCATACCACGTTTATTGATACTATATTAAAACATTCTCATAAAGGAAGAATTCACGCTGACATCAATCAATTAAGATCCGATAATGGTGGTACTGTAACCGGAAGATTTAGTTATTCTAATCCCAACCTTCAACAGATTCCAGCACGAAACAAAGATCTCGGACCACGGATAAGGGCTCTATTTGTGCCCGAGGAAGGCCATACATGGGGTTGTTTTGACTATTCTCAGCAGGAGCCTAGACTGGTAGTGCATTATGCAGTTTTACAAAATTTATACGGAGTTGATGGAGTATTAGATGCATATCGTGAAGGCGATGCAGATTTTCATGACATTGTTGCTGACATGGCACAAATTCCTAGATCACAAGCTAAGACAATTAACTTAGGTTTGTTTTATGGTATGGGTAAAAATAAACTTCAAGCAGAATTGGGTGTATCTAAAGACAAAGCTGAAGAATTATTTAAACAATATCATTCTAAAGTACCTTTTGTTAAACAGTTGATGAGTAATGTAAGTAGTCGAGCACAAGATTGTGGTCAGGTTAGAACATTGTTAGGACGATTATGTAGATTTCCTTTGTGGGAACCAAATCAATTTGGAATTCATAAAGCATTGACTCATGAAAAAGCGCTCTTGGAACACGGACCAGGGATCAAACGTGCTTATACTTACAAAGCATTAAACAAATTGATTCAAGGATCAGCAGCTGACATGACAAAGAAAGCAATGATAGAATTATATAAAGAGGGAATTATTCCCCATATACAAGTACATGATGAACTTGATATATCTGTTGAATCACCAAAACATGCACAAAAAATAAAAGATATTATGGAAAGTGCTGTTAGTCTTGAAGTTCCCAATAAAGTAGACTATGAATTTGGACCAAATTGGGGTACAATAAAATAAATAAGGAGAAAACTATGGACCATATAAAAACAATAATAACATGGGCTAAAGCTAATAAACAGAAATCTGTTATTATAGTAATAGTCGTTATTGCAATAATTGCTTTAATAAAATAATTTATGCATGGCCTATTTAAATGCAAACATTCCTGTTCTTTATTCACAGATCAAAAGAGAATATCTTTACGATCTTAAAAAACATCATGGAGAAGTGGAAGACTGCATTATATTTGGTCTATCATCGATTGCAGGGAGTGCTTTACTCTTTCATGCAATTATGGAAAATGGTGCTATTTTTTATCGTTTGCCAATTTCTGCGTTCATTCAAAGAGGTTATGACGAAAAAGAAGTTCCTAAACGTAGGCTTGATGAGTTGGAGCTGTGGAATAGTTTTTCTTATTACCCTGCTGTTACTAATTGGGATATAATTCAAGGAATATCTGGTAAATACATAGGTAAAGATAAAAAATGGCATCATGGTAAATATCTATTTACCGTTGACTTTGCGCATCCAGAGAGTAATATACTAGATACCGAACATTCAGAAATACCGCACGAACATAAGTGCGCTCATATATTGGCATTAAATGATGGCAATTATGCGGCTCAGCCAAACAATAGATTAATATGGGACCTACCTTCTTTTACTGTAAAAGATAATATTCCTGATTGGAAGGTGCAAACATCAGAATGGAGTGTAGAAGATTCTGGTAAATGGAAAACCGAAGATACTGATAATTTTTTCTACGAAATAGAGGAAAAAAAAAATGATTAAATGGATAAAATCTTTATTAAAAAAAATATTTGGTAAGAAAGAACCGATTATATTAAAAGATGAAGTAAAAATTGTAATAAAAATACCGGTAATAGAAACACCGGTAATAGAAAAAATTGTTTGCAATACACATAAAACAAGATTTAAAAAATCTTGTCCTACTTGTATAGAAGCGGCAAAGTAAAATGGATTTAAAAAAAATTAAAAACGAATGTAAAAAATGTGGACATGAATGTCATTGTTTAGAAGTATTTCATACCGATATATATGGTGTATGTACTTGCGATGATTGCAAATGCAATGATCCTAAAAACAAAGATGAGGAATGTTTGTCATGTCAATAATGGAGAATGCCAAGATGAATTATTATTTTACAGGGATATTGATTATCTTACTATGTTTGATAGCATGGGTAGGACCAGCGTATCCAGCAGAAACACAATCGAACGTTAGCGGGTCCAACACAAGTATTGAAGGTGGTTATACTGGGGGAGCAACTACTTACCAAGATGGATCATCATCTAATAGTACAACTAATTCAACATCAAACAGTAATATAAAATCAGCACCACCAACAGCTTCATCACCTTCATACAATTCTATGACACAAGATGTATGTGCAGTAGGTGGATCACTTGGAGTACAGACATTTGGATTTGGTGTCAGTGGCGGAAAACATTTTATTG
>Ga0209337_1001368_pt1 | contig 18568 bp, 20 predicted proteins | sample LinPmetageLP53_FD_184044 | JGI IMG/M metagenome (GOLD analysis project Ga0209337, IMG submission 184044) | Marine viral communities from the Pacific Ocean - LP-53 (SPAdes) (version 2) | ecosystem: Environmental > Aquatic > Marine > Oceanic | place: Pacific Ocean | collected 2010-02-08 | reverse complement strand
TGTCCTACAAGTTTGTTCTTGGATTACAAGCTACACCACAACAACAAGCGTGACAGATTCTGGTCACTGGTTGATACGTTTCGCGTTAAGTATCTCAGCTACAGGGAGACAGCCAAGCTCTATCGGGGTGACATATTCAACGAACTGGATTACCCCCCAGTGGAGGAAGCATGTTCCAAGTTTGCATGGAACTTCACAGTAGCACCAGTGCCAGAGAGCGGGCACATATGTATAGACCTACCAGAGCAGGAGTTAGCCGAGGTACGTGCGTCATGCGATGCAGAAGTAGATAGACGCATTGAGATGGCTATGCAAGAGAACGAGACACGTCTCAAAAAGGAACTGAGGCTTATTAGTGGTAAGTGTAATGACGTGGGGATAGATGACCTAGATGAAGATAGCCGCAGGTGGCATGACTCATTCGTGAGTAACCCACTTAAGCTATGTGAACTGCTTAAGCATACTAACCTAACACAAGACCCTAAGATCGAAGAAGCAAGACACACGCTAGAGGAGTTGATGCGTGGCAAGAACAAGGAGATGTTCAAAGACTCACCCCACGTACGCGCTGATGCAAAGAGCAAAGTGGATTCCATTATTGATAAGTTTGATTGGTAACCTAGAACTTCTAGGTTGGAGGATATTATGTCCGATTTACTCGGTGAAGTAGTAGTAGACAGTACTCACAGAATCAGGAAACAGGTTGAGTGGGTAGGGGAGAACCGGAAGGAGAAAAAATTTCGATACTCAAACTTACCTTCCAATGTACTCTCATTGCGTTCGCGCTTTGAGGAGGAGGATGGGACTATTGTTGACGGGGCTAACAGACCGATGCTAGTCCAAGATCATTTGTTAGGTGAACTAATTAATGACCTAGCAGTAGAGAGACCCCAATGGACTTTTCTAGTGACACAAACTATAGGAGTGAAAGAAGGAGCGGGAGGGCACTTTATAGATTCCGCTCAAACTCTACTCATACTAGACAACCTAGAACCCATAGGATTAGTTAAGTGGGCGGAGAATTGGAAGCACGGTAAACATGTGACCATAACTAATAACCGTATAAAGCAAGACTTGATGAATAAGAACTCGCGGCTTACGGGGAAGTTACAACGCGCTAAACAAATCATCAACAAGGAAGTGTTTGGTCTTAGCTTGCGTGAGGTACTAATCAATTCGTCAACTACTATTAATAATGATATTAGGTACGCAAAGAGTAAATTACACACCGTGGTAGCTGAGAAGTACACCCCTCTGGGGGAGTGGGCGAGGCAACAGTTTGAAGGCCACTCTCCACAGTTACTTGCCTTAAGTGAAAAGATGGGGCAGGGCGAAATTGTCAAGACTTTCCTAGATGCCGCAGCTAACCACGAACTGGCTGACTCTGTTACAGGTGACATTGAAGTAGGGGCAGGCAAGATGGTTGTGCTAGTGGGGGAAGAATACCACGTTGCAGCTATGGGTGGTGTGCAGTATGTACGCCCTGAGTTTTCTAATCGCTACATCAAACACACACGCGATACGTTAGACCCAGGAATGCACACAGCCCTAGCCCTACTCAAGCTGACAGAACCAAACACGTTTGTAGCAGGTGCGGGATTCAAAGCATCAGACACTGAATACTTTATTGTAGAGGAGATTACCATTGGAAAAGACTAGACGGTACCGAGGCAAGGGAGCGAAAGATGCAATGCTCCACATCAATGTGCGTCTACCACAGTACGTGGTAGATCACTTCAAAAGATTTCCTAGCTACACCAAGGAAATAAGAAGTGTATTGGAGATGTACGTAAAAGAAGCAGAGGAGATTGGGGCTACGCACGTAGCTCTAAACCAACAACGATGGCAAGACATTCTTGCCGAGGAGAACGAAGATGAGTGAATATAATTTTGAAGTGGGGGATAAAATTGTGGTGAGCGATGTACCAGACGCTTACGCTTATGAGGTGGTGTCGGTGAGTAATCGAGGTTATACCCTTGGCGTAAAAGGTGCAGAACGCCTACGTAAGAATGAAATGGTGCAGTACATTGACGCAAGCATTGCTATCAAACTGGAGGAGAACAAAGAAGCTGAACCAACCTAGAAATTCTAGGTTGCCTGAAGATTTAACCCCGCCATGTGCGGGGTTTTTTTGTGCCTTTACAAAGTCAAGCAGTTAGGCTATTCTGTGCCGATGGCTTTAACTCCCGAAAAGAAAGTTAAGAATAAAGTAGTAAAGCTACTGAAAGAATATGGTGCGTATTACTTCTTCCCTGCTACCTACGGCTACGGGCGTAGTGGTGTGCCAGATGTAATTGTTTGCTACCAAGGACGTTTCATTGGTGTGGAATGTAAAGCAGGTGCAAACACAACGACAGCCCTGCAGAACAAAGAGCTTGCAGATATTAAAGCAGCAGGTGGCATCCCCCTTATAATCAACGAAACAAACCTTTCCGAACTCCAGTCTGTGTTGGATGAACTAACGTGAGTTTACTAACGATAGACTTTGAGACTTACTACTCCAAAGAATTTAGCCTGAGTAAACTGACTACTGAAGAATATGTTAGAAACAAAAGATTTGAAGTTATCGGAGTAGCTGTTAAAGCTACAGAGAGCAAGTACTATCATCCAGCTACAGCTTTGGATGATACCCCCAGTACAATTTGGTTTTCTGGTAGCAAAAAACAAACCGCTAAGTTCTTAGCTCAGTTTGATTGGTCAAACTCTACAGTAGTAGCACACAACGCTATGTTCGACATGGCTATACTTAACTGGCACTTCGACATTAAACCTAAACGTATAGTGGATACCATAGCTATGTCGCGTGCGTTGCACTCGGTGGAAGTGAGTCACGGATTAGCTGCGCTTTCAGAGTACTACGAGCTAGGCGCTAAAGGTACAGAGGTACACGATGCGATAGGTAAACGCAGGTTAGACTTTGCTCCTGATGAACTGGACGCTTATGGCGGTTACTGCATACAAGATGTAGAGCTTACCCATAAATTGTTTCAAGTACTGAACAAAGACTTTCCCAAGTTAGACCTTGCGCTCATCGACCTGACTACCCGCATGTTTACTGAACCCGTGTTGGAATTAGACACGCACGTTCTTACCAGGCACTTAGAGAGTGTACTGGCTACTAAAGCAGAGCTAATGGCTAAGGTAACTCACGAAAAGACTAAGCTTACGAGCAACCCCCAGTTTGCCGACCTCCTGCGGGAGTACGGCATAGAGCCACCGACTAAGATAAGTCCTACTACCGGTAAGGAAACTTACGCTTTTGCTAAGACAGACGAGGGGTTTAAAGTTTTACAGGGCCACGACAATCCGACGGTACAGGCTATTGTGGCTGCTAGGCTAGGTGTAAGGTCTACCATCGAAGAGAAGCGCACTCAGCGGTTCTTGGACATTGCAGCCAGAGGCAACCTCCCTATACCACTTAGGTATTACGCAGCACACACAGGCAGGTGGGGTGGGTCAGACAAGATTAATATGCAGAACTTACCCCGTGGTTCCCAACTTAAAAAAGCTATGTGCGCTCCCGAGGGCTACAAGTTTGTAGACTGTGACCTGTCTCAGATAGAGGCGAGGATGTTGGCGTGGTTAGCAGAAGCAACGGAGTTAGTTACAGCGTTCGACCAAGGGGATGATGTCTATAAGATCATGGCTGCGGCTATATATGACAAGCCCGAAGATGAGATAACCAAAGAAGAACGTTTCATTGGCAAGACTACAATTTTGGGCGCAGGCTACCAAATGGGCAGCGGTAGGTTTCAAGCCCAACTAAAGACTTTTGGTGTAGAGTTGGAAGAGGCGGAATGTGGACGGATTATAGATACATACCGTACCACCTACGCTGATATACCTAAGCTATGGAGTGCTGCAGGTAAGTGTTTAAAAACTATACAGGATGACAAAACCACCGCACTGGGCAAGGATGGCCTCTTATATATAGAAGGAAAAAAAGGTATACGGCTCCCTAATAACCTTTACTTAAAGTATCCCAACCTGCGTACCGAAGCAGGTGAAGAAGGTTTTAACGAGACACTCTATGATGTCCGGGTAGGACGCACCATTGCCCCTACGAGAATATACGGAGGTAAAGTAGTAGAGAATGTCTGTCAGGCACTGGCTAGGATTGTTATTGGCGAACAGTTACTTAGGGTGTCTAAGCGATACAAAGTAGTGATGACGGTGCATGATGCTATAGGGTGTATTGTCCCCGAAGAAGAAGTAAAGAAAGGCATGGCTTATGTAGAGAAGTGCATGAGGATGCGGCCCGCATGGGCACAGGACTTACCACTAGATTGTGAAGGGGGAGTTGGTGATTCCTATGGCGAATGTCAATGATGCCCCAGTGGGCGGTGGGCAGAGGTCTAGTTATTCCCTCACAACACCCACAGTATGTAGCACCACTACCTCAGAACTATGTTCTCCAAAGGGTTGTGTACATACCGTATAAGCCACGCTAAGGTTAGTCGTGTTGTCTGTACTCCAATACAGATGACACGCATTTTTTAAAAGGTACGAGACTATGGCTAAATTAAATTGGGACAGTAACGCCGAAGACTTTGAAGCACAGGTGCAAAAAATTATTCGTGAAACTTTGCAACCTTTGAACCGCAAATGCTCTAGGCAGGAAGATGTGTTGGTGCTTTGCGTAGCGTATTTAACCTCTACCGTTAAGCTTATGCGGAACTTTGGTTATGACAAACAAGAAATAGAAACCAGAGTGCTCGGTACAATGGACTTAGTGTGGTTAGCCACAGAACTTACGCAACGGGGAGAGCACGACACCGTGCATTAGTATGAAAGTTAAAATAGAACTAGATGATAAAGATACCGCTGACACTATTGCCTTGGTGGAACGTTTGGTTATGGCACTTGAACGTTTAGTAGAAAGGTTGGAAGTGGAGGAGGACGATGGAGAATGAGATGCGGGTAAAGGAATGCCCATGCGGAGCAGTAGCTGAGCAAGTTATTAATGCAGAAGAAAAGAAGCGGGTAGGTTGGTATTGTCCAGCGTGCCAACGTTTCGAGAAAGCTATATTAAGAGAGCGAGTTTGGAGGGGAGATGATAACTGAATCACTAGTGTGCATAGCGGTAGCTGTGTACTTTGAAGCGCGAGGGGAACCAAGCGAAGGCCAGTTAGCTGTAGCTCAGGTAGTACGTAACAGGGTAGTAAGTGAAGATTACCCTGATGAGGCGTGCGAAGTTGTCAAGCAAGGCTATTACTGGGCAGGTAACCCGATCAGAGATATGTGTCAGTTTAGTTTTTGGTGTGATGGCAGGAGTGACAGACCTACCAACCAACAACAGTTTTGGAATGCTTTATACGTTGCCTGGTTAAGTGGACAGCAACCTGATACTACAGCAGGAGCAACACACTACCATAGTACTCAGGTTTACCCTGAGTGGGCATACACAGGCACCATAACAACCAAAATACACCAGCATGTTTTTTACCGTGGGGTAAAGTGATGTATGAATACAACGCAACTATTGTACGGGTGGTGGACGGAGATACCGTTGATGTGGATATTGATCTTGGTTTTGATTGTTGGTTTCACAATCAGCGTATACGTCTTAGTGGTATTGACACTCCCGAATGTCGCACGCGAGATAAACAAGAAAAGGCACATGGCCTCCTTGCAAAGGAGTTCGTACAAGCGAACCTCGCAGTTGGGAAAGTCTATCGCTTGCAGACCAAAGAGAAAGGGAAGTTTGGAAGATACTTGGGCGAGTTCAAGGCGAGAAAAGGATTTATTACGAAGCTCCTTCTCAAAGCGAAGTTGGCTGTCATCTACCAAGGCCAAAATAAAAAAGACATTAAAGCCGAGCATGAAGTTAACCGACAAGAACTAATTAAGCAGGGGTTGTTGAAATAATGAAAACTGAAATAAAACATTTAAGCATAGACGATACTTATTCTGGCGCTAACGATGGGTTAGCACCGGGGATGCACTTGGAAGTAGATGCAGGCCAAATTTATACAGTACAACGAGTTTGTCTTAATGACGAGCAATGCGATGCAGCCGCTAAATATGCGATTACTCAACTTCTTGAGAATCTGGAAGCCAATTTCACCGAAGCAAAAAATGGAGTCCACCAGAAGTGGAAGTTCCATGACCCCGAAGAGGACAAGGCTTATATTGAAACACACGTAAAAGCATTGCGGTTAGTCGCCAGTTATTGGTACGGCTACAAGGGAAAGAATACATGACTGCTTGGAGCTATAGTCGCATCAACACCTTTAAGAGCTGCCCTAAAAAGTATTACCACTTGAACGTGAAGCGCGATGTAAAAGACAAAGGCAATGCTGCTACCTATTACGGTAATGAAGTACACAAGGCAGCAGAGCACTACATAAAAGAGGGAACACCAATACCCCCTAAGTTTAAATTCTTACAGCGTCCTTTGGATGTAATAAACAAAATCGAAGGGGAGAAGCACTGCGAGATACGCATGGGTGTAGCTAAGGAGGGGGAAGAGTATGCGCCTACTACCTTCTTTGGTGATGACGTGTGGTGGAGAGGCATAGCTGACTTGGTTATTGTCAACGGAGAGAAAGCCTACCTAATTGACTACAAGACAGGTAAAAATGCCGCGTACGCTGATACTAAACAATTAGATTTGTTAGCCGCTGCTACATTCACACATTTCCCAGGCGTAGAGGTTATTAAGTCTGCTCTAGTATATGTAGTAAGTAATGATTTTATCCGCAAGGAACACACAGCAGACCTACGCAAGTCTTACTTTACTGTGTTTGATGAGGAACTTGATCGCTTAGAAGTTGCCTTAGAGGAAGGTGTTTGGAATGCAGTAGAGAGTGGGCTGTGTAAGTTTTGTCCGGTTACCAGTTGTGAACACAATAGGAAATGACCATGAAAAAGAAACCTAGAAACTACAAGAAAGAATACGCGAACTACCAAGGCACAGCAGAGCAAAAGAAAAATAGAGCAGTGCGTAATGCGGCACGTAACACTATGAAAGCAAAAGGTGCGGTGTCTACGGGAGATGGCAAGCACGTCAACCATAAGACCCCCATCTCTAAAGGCGGGGGTAATAGTCCTAGTAACTTAACCGTCAAAAAGGAAAGCACTAACTCCTCCTACCCACGTACGCGCAGCGGTGCCATGAAGACAGCCAAGCGCGGCGGCGTAATGAGAGGACGGAAAAGATAACCACAGTAAACCAACTAAACCCCTATGGAGGGAGCGATATGGCTACACGAAAAAGTAAAACAACAATAGATAACGTAGAAAGTTTGCGTAACAATTTATCTGCGGTATTTGATTCGTTGCGAGACGGAGATATAGCGCATAAAGAAGCTAAAGAAATCTCTAACTTAGCAGGTAAGATGATTAACTCAGCTAAAGTTCAGCTTGATTATCATAGCTTACGCAAAGATGAGAACTTTAAAATAAACTTCTTGCACTCTAAGGATAAGTAGTAATGGGGGTAAGGAAATGTTGTGGGTGCGGTAAAACGCACCCGCTTACTAACGAGTTTTTTAGTAAAGCCAAAGTCTACAAAGGTAAACAATATTTTAATAACCACTGCAAGGTTTGTATTAATACGAAGAACAAAGAAAAAAAGTTAGCAGAACGTCTTAACTCAGAAAAGTACAAAGTTAAAATGCAGGAAGAAGCTACTGGGATGCGCGTATGTAGGGTTTGCGGGGTAGAAAAAGACCTTACTTTATTCCCTATGCAATCTAAAGTATTGGCGAATGGAACCCGTAAAAAATACAGGAAAGGTTTTTGCATTCTCTGTACGAGAATTAAACGCAACAACTTTAAAATGCGCCAACCTAAAATAGCAAAGGAAAGAAAATGTTGTGAGTGTGGTAAAGCGTACCCGCTTACCCTAGAGTATTTTAGGAGCGCTAACCGACAGGGTTTTGTTATTTACCAACACAGATGCAAGGAATGCTGCAAGGCAAGAGATAAAAAAAGGACGAGGATAAAGTACCAAAACTCCCCTGTTAACCTTAGAAAAGCAGAAGAGAAAAAAACTGGCAACCGCAAATGCCGTATTTGTAAAAGGGTTAAACCACTGAACAAAAATTTCTTTACCTTTAAAGCAAGAAAAACACACAGTTGCTTTTTGATGGCTTGCTTAGTTTGCGAGCGCAAAGAGGCAGCTATAAAACGAAGAACTCCTGAAGCCAAAAAGCGAATGAGGGAACTTCAAAGGAAGCACTACCAAAAAAATAAAATTAGGGTAAACGAATACACGAAGAAATGGGCGGAGGAAAATCCCGACAAAGTAAAATTGTATATTAATAAATCGAACGAGCGCAGAAGAACAGACCCCACGTACAAAGAGAGGATGAGGGTAAAGTACTCCCAGACAGACAGATCAATAAGGACGAGCAAAGATTACTACTATAAGCAACTACTAGCGAAAGGTTCTAGCTTTGGGGCGCGGGATGTACCCCAAGAACTTGTTGAAGTTAAAAAAATGCACATTAAGTTGCAGAGAGCTATTAAAGAAAAAGGATAACCAATGCAGGTAATAGACAACAAGGCTATCGTATTAAAAACTAAACGCCCCCACTTGGTTACCGAGAACGTTAAGAAGTACAAGATACTTAGTGAAGAAGAGGGGGTGTTTAAAATAGTAGTACGTTGGGGTTTACATGAAGCCCAGGTTCTAGCAGGACTAAAGGTTAAAGATGTACCTTCCCCAATAGACAGGGACTACCAATGGTCGGGGAAGCTTAAACCGTTTGACCACCAACGCTACACGTCGAGCTTCCTTACGCTGCACAAAAAAGCTTTCTGTTTCAACGAACAAGGGACAGGCAAGACAGCTTCTGTGATATGGGCTGCAGACTACTTGATGAAGCTAGGCGAGATAAAACGAGTGCTTGTCATTTCACCTCTGTCTATTATGAAGTCAGCATGGCAGCAGGACTTGTTTAAGTTTGCTATGCACCGCACTTGCTCTGTAGCGCACGGTACTTCTACCCAACGCCGCAAGATAATAAACGCAGGGTCTGAGTTTGTAATAATAAACTTTGATGGTGTTGCAGTAATCAAAGACGAGATTATAAACGGGGGGTTCGACATGATTGTGGTGGACGAAGCCAACGCTTATAAGAATGCCCAGACAAACCGGTGGAAAACACTTAGAGATATAACTACTAACATTTCCTGGGTATGGATGCTTACTGGTACTCCAGCAGCACAATCGCCTGTAGATGCGTTTGGCCTAGCTAAACTTATAAACCCTGACGGTGTACCTAAGTACTTTGGTCAGTTCAGGGATAAGGTTATGCACAAAATAACCCAGTATGTGTGGCGACCTAAACCCGATGCAGATACTACCGTACACGAAGCATTACAACCTGCTATCAGGTTTGAACGTGACCAGTGTTTAGACTTGCCTGCTGTTACTTACGTAGAACGGGACGCACCCCTTACTAAACAACAAGCCACGTACTACAAGACACTCAAAGATCAAATGATGATGAGTGCTGCAGGTGAACAGGTAACCTCTGTAAATGCAGCTACCAACTTAAACAAGCTGCTCCAAATCTCAGGGGGTGCGGTCTATTCGGACGCTAAAGAAGTAATTGAGTTTGATGTCAGCAACCGACTAAAGGTTGTCAAAGAAGCGATTGACGAGTCATCCCATAAGGTACTGGTCTTTGTTCCGTTTACCCACACTATTAATCTGTTGGAAGAATTTCTTACCAAGAAAAACATAGCGTGCAAAGTTATATCCGGCAAAGTAACAGTTAACAAACGCGCTGACATTATCAAACGTTTCCAAGAAGAAGCTGATCCCCATGTGCTTATCATACAACCTCAAGCTGCATCACACGGGTTAACGTTGACCGCTGCTAACACAGTTATTTGGTACGCTCCTGTTACTAGCGTAGAGACATACCTACAAGCTAACGCCAGAATAAACAGACCAGGGCAGCATAACCCCATGAGCGTTATACATATTAGAGGCAGTGCAGTAGAAGACAGACTCTACACTATGCTGCAAAACAACATTACAAATCACAATAAAATAATTGATTTGTACCGACAAGAACTAGATGCTTGACAATGTAAAAGAGGCTGCTAAACTAGTCCTCCCTTTAAGGAGGAGCGATGGAAACTTCAGCAGATAAATTAGTATCTGTGTATCTAAAGATACGCACAGCTATACAAGATAAAGATCAAGAAATAAAGAATCTCAAAGAGCAACAGGATAAAGTTAGTGATGAACTCCTCAAGCTTTGCGAGTCGCAAGAAGCAGATGGGCTTAAGACTCCTTCTGGAACAGTGTCCCGCCGCGTTATTTCTAGCTATTGGACAAGTGATTGGGAGCGTATGTATGCGTTCATTAAAGAGAACGATGCACCCCACTTGCTAGAGAAAAGAATACACAACGGGAACATGAAAGAGTTTTTAGCTGATAACCCTGACGTGACACCAGAAGGTCTACAGGCGAAGAATAGATATGCAATTTCAGTAAGGAAACCTACTAAGAAATGATTAGGCTTATGACACAGGACGGCTATTTTTTACACCCTGTAACTGCTAAAGCAGAATTATCTATAGAAGGTATCCTTACAGATAGCGGCACACTGTCTAGGAATTTTTACGGAGTTGACCAGAAGCTACAGTGCTGGTCACTTGATAGCCAGTATCCGCACCCCGATGTTAAGGAAGCTACCAGACAGTCTAAACGCTGTATTGATTGCCCCCAAAACATCCGTAGTAGTGGTTCTAAACCATGCAAGTTCTTTACCACTATTCAACTAGTGTTAAACAACACCGACATAGTGTGTGAGTTACGTGTAGGCGGCGCAAGTTTGTTTTCCCAGGCCGTGAATAAAATGAGTCTATACAAGTACATAGACTACTTAAAGCGTAACGGCGAAAGCATTAACACTGTGTTAACTGAAGTATATTTTGTGAATGATGTTGTACCCAAGATGTATTTCAAACCCTCTCGTCCTTTAGCAGATGATGAGATGCAAACCACAACTCAGCTTGTAGAAGCTGACGCTAATTTACTTAACCTTTTTACCGAGAGCGAAGATATGAAAAATACAACTTACCTACTGAAGGGGGTTAAAGCCCGTTACCCTAGGCTTGACCAACCCTACCGGTTTGATAACAAAGCGGGAGCTAACGGACAGACTGTTCCCTGCGATGCAATGGAAGATGGTGCTAAATACGAAATGGAATTTGTAATGGATGGCGACCAAGCTAAAAAGCTGTACGGCGCTATGGCTTCAGCTTACAAAGCAGCTAAGGATAAATCCTGGCCTGCTAAACTTGAGATGCCTTTTAAGCAGCAGGAAGATAAAACATTGGTTGCTAAAACCAACCTGAAAGCTGCTTACAATGGGCGTGCAACAGGTGGCCCTGCTCAGTTTGATTCTGATAACAAGAGAATGGGCGCAGACTTCCAACTTACAACTGGTAGTACTATTAACGTAGCTCTTGAGTTAGTGCCTTACAAAATGAGTAGCTGTGGTGTTTCTTTACGTCTACGTGGTGTTCAGGTCATTGACTACGCACCTATGCAAACTACTTCTCCTTTTGATGTAGAGGAAGGGTTTACTAAAGACAGTTCTCCAACAGAAGAATCCGCAGAAGATATGTTTGGTGTAGTGGAAGAGGAAGACGATGGTACATCAGTTGCCGAACCTACTAAACGCACTAAAGATAAGGCTGAAAAGCCTGATGACGATGATGACTTATCCGCTCTGTTAGACGAGTGGGGGAGTGACGACGACTAATGAGTTATGGGTATACCACACGACTCAATAGCCTTAATAAGCAGGCTGACAAATCCTCACTGGGGGTTAAACTAGGCAAGGTATGTATCAAGCAAGAGATACCTGTAGCCGAAGTTGCCTCCCAGTTGGGGGTTAGCAGGCAGACTGTTTACAATTGGTTTCAGGGTACACACTATCCGCACCCTGACCTTACCGATGACATAAAAGCCTTACTGACCTCGTACGCATAGTAGTACCGCTGTTCAACTTACCGAGAGGACTTGGGGGGTAAGTACCCTCTGAAAATAATAATATGGAGAACATTAATTTAATACATCATGTTGTGCCATCTGGAGGATGGTACTGTGCAATAGGCATACCGGCAGGGAAAAGCAAAGGCCCGATTACAAAGTTCACTAAAGACACAGATGAACTACAGACTTTGTTTGAAGGGTTTATAGAGGCAGGTCACCACACGTACTTTGCCCTAGCTAAATACACCGAAGATGCTACTAAGCCACTGCCAGAAGGTGGCCGTAAAATTGTACATGCAGAATCATTACAGTCATTGTGGTTAGACATTGATTGTGGAGCAGGGAAAGATACAGAGATAGAACAAAGCACGGGGTTACCTAAAGGCTACGCAGACAAGAAGCAAGGCTACCAGGCAGCTAAAAAGTTCTGGGAGCTACTAGACTTACCGGCTCCCACCGTTGTGGACTCTGGACATGGCTTGCATCTTTACTGGGCTTTCTCAGAAGAAGTGCCGCGAGACCAGTGGATACCACTAGCTGACCGCCTTAAAGAAGTATGCGTAACACAGAAGTTTGCTGCTGACCCCAACGTGTTTGACGCTGCACGTATGTTACGTGTACCGGAATCTTACAACGTAAAGACTGACCCTCCTAAGAAAGTAGCAGTCGCCGCACTAGCTGCACCTATTGAAGTAGCAGTTATGCGTGAAGCCCTGGGAGTCGAAGAAGACGCTCTTGTAGAAACTAAAGCACCTGTTAACTTTGAGTTTGATCCTCTTAAGAATCTGTTAGACGGGGATATATTTTACAGCTTTTCCCGCATTGCTAAACGCAGCTTGGAGGGAGAAGGGTGCAAACAGATCGCAGACTGCATTAAGAACCGCGCAACTCTAGCTGAACCACGTTGGTTTAACATTCTTTCTGTAGCTAAGTTCTGCAAAGACAACACCAAAGCAGTGCATCTTGTATCTAAAGGACACCCTGATTACAACCCTGCTGCTGTGGAACGTAAGGTTGCCCACATAAAAGGCCCACACTCTTGCGAAAAGTTTGCTGAGAACTACTCTAAAGGGTGCGTAAAGTGCCCACACAGAGGCAAGATAAGCGGCCCACGGGAGTTAGGCAAGCTTGTAGAGAAAGACACAAAGCTTACATTCAAACTGCCTGACGGTTACTACAGGGGAGAGAGCGGCGGCATCTACACAGACATAGCGGAAAAACCTACAGTGGTATATGAGTATGATTTGTTTGTTAAGAAAAGACTGCGCGACACAGAAGCCGGAGATGTGTTTGTTATACACGCTCATACTCCTCTGGATGGTATTAACAAGTTTACTGTCGCCAACATTAAGTTAGACCACAGAGACTTACGGAGAGAACTAGCAAAAGAAGGAGTGGTTGCACAAGAAGCGCAGTCAAAACGTATAACTACTTACATAATACTGGCTATTAAAGAGCTACAAACACAAGGAAAAAAACAACTTATGTACGATCAATTTGGTTGGCACGAAAACTACAGCAAGTTTGTGGTAGGGGATAGGGAAATAAACAAAGACGGGGTGTACCACACACCTCCTTCTAGTACTACACAGGGACTGGTGCCTCATTTCCAATCCAAAGGAACTTTAGAAAAGTGGAAAGAAGTCTTTAGTCTTTACGACAGACCAGGACTTGAGGTGCAGGCATTTGCTGCGCTATCAGGTTTTGGGGCACCGCTTTTAGCACTTACTGGGCAGAAGGGAGCAGTAATAAACTTAATGCACAGCTTGTCAGGACAGGGCAAGACAACTGTACTGCGTGTTATTAACAGCGTGTGTGGGCATCCTGAGATGTTGCTAGGCGCACCTGACGATACCGTAGCTGCTCGCATACAGAAGATGGGTGTGCTTAATAACATAGCAAATACAATGGACGAACTTACTAACAAAGACGGTGATTATATTTCAGCGTTTCTTTACGCAAGCTCACAGGGCAAAGGGAGAGACCGAATGCAACAGCACAAAAATGCTAACCGCATCAACACTACTACATGGCGTACTATTTCTGTTTCTACTTCTAACGCAGCTTTTAGACAGAAGATACAAGAGGTGAAGAACACTCCTGACGGAGAGCTTATGCGGTTAATAGAGTTAGCAGTGCCCGCTGCAGATGCAAGTATTATAGACGCGCAAGAAGGCAAAGAAATGTTTGACCAACAACTCCTTGAGAACTACGGGACAGTGATTGAGCCTTTCATAATGAATGTGATAAACAATTTTACAGAGGTTAAGAACACCCTTAAGTCTGTAGCTGCTAGGTTTGACAAGGAACTAGACATGACTCAAAGGGAACGCAACTGGTCAGCAGTTGCTTCTGCTAACATAACAGCAGGGTTGTTTGCCCAGGATTGGGGTCTTATAGACGTAGATGTAAAACGGATATACCACAAGATCAAACCTGTTATAGCTGAAATGAAAGAAACTACCAAGGCACCTTTGAGTGACGCTGCTTCAGTCATTGGAGATTACATAATTAGGAACTGGCACAATGCACTTGTTGTAAACAAAGATGTAGACAGGCGCTCTCAGAAGCACGCTTCGCCTGTGCAGGAGCCTAGAGGTCAACTAACAGTGCGCTATGAGCCTGATGTTAGCAGGATGTACACTCCTGTTAGCCGGTTTAGAAAGCATTGTTCTGAGGGACAGGTGAATTATACAACGCTGTTAAAAGACGCTATGGCTTCGGGCTTGTGTGTAGAAACAAAAAACTATCGCATGTCTACGGGTACAAAGATCCCTGGTACAGCAGTTAGGTGTTTAGTGTTTAACGTAGCACACTCTGACTTTGTAGATACAAGTGGTTTAACTGGGCAGGATGCAGATGTTGAAGGTGGAGAAGGTACAGTATCTAGTTAACTGGAAGGGGTTTGAAAAAGGTGCATCTTTTTTTATACCTTGCTTAAACCCTGCTAAGTCTAAAAAAATTATTGTTAAAGAAACTAAGAAACGTAAGTATGCAGTGACTACTAAAGTAGTCATAGAAGATGATGTCCGGGGGATTCGCGTGTGGCGCGTTTAGTCTAACAAAAGAAGTTGTTCTAAATAAGGATTGTCTAGTTTAGGATCAATAACTACTCCGTTAATTACTCTTTCCCTATACGCTTTAGTAGCGTTGTAAGAACGCTCTAGTGTATCTGAATTTATTTTATTTGGGTGTTTAATACGCATAGCATTAAGTTCATTTTGTGCTTCCATTATTCCTACAACGTCTCCAACGTCTTTCGCTATTGTATATTTTCTTTTTATTTCACCAAGGCGGGTATCAACTTTGTTTTCAAAATTTAATGCAGCAGAACGCATGTCATAAATATTAGACAAATCTGCAGGCCCAAAACCAAAAGCTTGAAACAAAAGGTTGTATCCGTTGATGTCAGATATTATAGGCTCACCACTTCTAGTAGTCGCACCCTCTGTTGCAAACCTCCACGCTTTCCAAGGATTTCTTAACCCGCTTGGGAGAAGCACTTCTTTTCTACCACCTTCTAATAACGCTTGTTCCGCACCTAGCAAATAACTTCCTACTGGCCCCATAGCTTGAGACATTGCAGTTAAGATGTAGCCACTTTCTTCAATGCTATAAGGGTCTTCTCTAAACAACAGTCCATTGGCAAGACCCACACGGTTAGATATTTCAAAATTAGTTAAGTAATTTACTGGCCCTTTAAATGCAAGTTCGTCTACAAACAAACTTGTTTCATTTCTAAAGTTAAACGGTTCGTCTTCATCCCCTATAATTGCGTTAATGATGTTAACCAACGTTGCTGTTGCGCCAAAAAAAGGTAAACCATTTACTCCGGCTATAGCTGCACTCATACCATAAATACCAAACACCTGCCTCCGTGCTATACGTCTGGCTTCTACATCCGCAGTCCCTTGCTCAGTCATTGCTCCTTGGATACCTATTGGCCTAAACATCCCTGCCTGTTTCATGGCCCACGCCGTGACAACAGCGCTGTTCCAAATAAAAGTTTTAAAAGTAAATGCTACACGTCCAATCGGGCCTTGCATTGCTCCTGGGCCTTCAGCAGCCATACCTGAAGTATGTACGTCGGTTACAACTTCTATAGCATATTCAATAGCCGCTTCTTCGTTTGTCATGCCTTGGTATTTTTTACCTGGGGGCCGTTTTTGTTTAGCTAGTTCATACGCAGCTATACCAGTTACACCACGGCTGTACTTTTCTGCTTCAGTAAAAGGAATGCTGGCGTAACTCATAGCCTTTGCACCAATACCCGTATAATCTTCGGTGGTTTGTCTAGCTCCTTCTGTTATTTCTCTTTGCAACGTATGTTGTCGTTGACCAACAGCATCTAGTGCTTCAGCTAATTTTTTATACTGGGGCATCTCAACCCAATTAGGATTACGGATTGTACCTGTCGTAGTATCTAGCTTACCTTTACCAAAAGGTTGAGCAATTTTCATTGCACTTAGCAGGGCAGAATTTGCTTTACCAAACCCATATGGCCCTCCTAAAAGAGGCAAAGATAATAAAGGAACTGCACTTAAGTTAACTATGGCTGCGGATACATTACCTGTTAAAAATAAATTATAAGCAGTTGTTGCAGCGAAAGAAGTCTTGGGGCCATAGTTCGGACTACGCATAAAGTCTGCACGATTAAGTATTTCTTGCCTAACATCTGCTTCTAGTCCTGTTGCTCCTTTAGTTCTTGTTTCTTTTTTTATTGCAGCAATCGCTTCATCTATTTTAGGCAAGTATTTTAAATTGTTTTTCTTTCTGGCCCACTTAAGCATAGTATCGCCATATACTTTGGTTAAGTCTTTAGAGGCTCCTACTATACCCCTGCCTTCCGCATCTTTACCTCTCCTTCTAAATCTTTGGACAAAAGCAGTGTCTGGGAAAAAAGAAAAATGAGTTTGGTAGACCTGCTCATGTACTTCTGGCGGAAGCTCTTGCATTAATTTAGCAATGAAACTATTTGGGGGTAAGTCATTAGAGATAGATACGTCTTCTAATTTGTCAAACGTATTTGTTACTTCTACATTATTGTTTTCTATGAACTGGGTACGTTCCCTAGGAGTTTCAAACCCGCTTAAGCCTGTTCTTCCATCAGCATCTTTGTACTCTACCATGTACTCCCCAAACCTTATTTGGGGTACATACCCTACCAACGGGTGTTGTGCTTCAAAATCTCTTTTTAGTTCTGCTCTTTTATTTCCATCGGCTACTTGGCTTAACGTGTTGTCTCTGTACGCATAAAAAGAATCTAAGTATTCTTTACGCATCTTTTTGTACATAGCTTTCAGGCGCGGGTCTAGACGGTTAAACCTTGTCTGTAATGCGGTATACCTACTGCGTTGTTCTGGGGTTAACTTAGCAACGTTAAACCGATCTCCGTCTACACCTACTAAGTCAAACCCATCTAACGAAGCGATCTGGGCTATGTCATTTAATTCTTGTGATTGCGTTTTTAATTTTTCATCTTGAGCAATTTTTTTAAACTCTCTGTAATTATCTTGCACATCATTTACATCTTTTTCTGTTGCTCCTTGTCGGTTTAAAATAGCGCGTTGTAAAGGTTGTAGCTGGGGTATTTTGTCACCCATTAACCTGATAAAGTCCTGCAAACGAAAAGGAGTTAGTGCCATAGTGCGTAGCTTGCCGCTGCCTAATTTAGACAAACCATTTAGTAATTGTTCTTTCTTTTTACCCGTTAGTGTTTCCCCGCTGTTCATTGTTTGGGCAAATGCTTTTGCTGCTACATTAGGCGTACCTAAAAACATACGGTCTGTAAGTGTAGGCTCTACCCCCTTGGATACATCCAGTATCTTGTCTATAAAGTCTAAGCCTTTGGTGTAAGCACTCTGCCCTGGACGGAAACCAAAGAAACGCGCAATCGCTTCCATGATGTTAGTCCACATGTTCTTACCCGCCGGGGCTTTGGGTGCTCTAGTATCTTTAAGCAGTGCTTGAAACTCAGGGTTACTTACTAGTTCTGCGGCAAACTCTTGTAGGTTATTACCTCCATACATCCCTGCCATTTGGTCTTTTATTTCTATAAAAAATTGTTCAAAATCTTTTGTAATTTGTAGGTCAGGATTGGCAAGGGCTTGTGCCAAAGCAGCATGGGTGGCCTCATGCAAGAATGTTTCTTCAGTAAGCCCTGAAAAAGCCCCCTCTTGCGGATTTAAAACTATGGTATTAGTAGCTGGATCATAGAATCCACTTGTACCTTCTGGCGTAGCACCAACAATTAACTTAGTAGTTAAATACTGGGAGCGCATTTTACGTAGGATTGGTTGTATTTCTTTGGGTTGGGAGCGTATTAAGCTGCTAAGAAGCTGCTTAAAGCTGCCGCGTTTGGCGCTGGACACATCCAAGATGTTAAGTGCTTTGCCTTCGTAGGCTGGCTTGTTAAATTTCGCTTTACCTATACGGTTAAAAAAATCAGCAGCACTATCCTGTACAACTTTATCAGCAGCAGCCTTAGTTTCTTCTTCTGTTAATTCTTCTACAGCCGCTGAAGTATCCTTTTTAGTTTGTGTTGGAGTAGTGGGTGCGCCTGTTTGAGTTTCTAGACCTGCTAAAGCAGCCGCAGCTAA
>Ga0209337_1001367_pt1 | contig 18571 bp, 16 predicted proteins | sample LinPmetageLP53_FD_184044 | JGI IMG/M metagenome (GOLD analysis project Ga0209337, IMG submission 184044) | Marine viral communities from the Pacific Ocean - LP-53 (SPAdes) (version 2) | ecosystem: Environmental > Aquatic > Marine > Oceanic | place: Pacific Ocean | collected 2010-02-08 | reverse complement strand
AGGATGTAAACTTTATCCAGACGTACACGCCAGCACCACAAGATACGACACCTTCTTTGTTACAAGTAGGAAGACCTTTATACTATGCGTATTTTGATAAAGATAACTTCATACTTGCACCTGTACCGGATGACAAATACGAGATGGAGTTGCATTATTTTTACAGGCCGCAAAGCTTGACAGCGGTTGGGGATAGTGGAACAACATGGTTAAGTGAGAATGCTCCAAATGCGATGCTGTTTGGAAGTTTAGTGGAGGCTAATTTATATATGAAGGGGGAATCAGATCTAATGCAGATGTATGAGGGAAGATATCAAGAGTCTTTGGCTAGGTTAAAAGACTACGCCGAGGCTAGAGAAAATTCAGACGCTTATCGAAGAGGGCTACCCGAAAGACGTAGGTCATGAAGATAGCTATAGTTGGATTGGGTGGGAGCTATTCCGATTATATAGCCGCTAGAATACGTTCAGAACCTTTTGATGAGGTCTGGGGTATTAACTGTGTAGGTGGTATTATTCATGTGGATAAAACTATAATGATGGATCCAGTGTCTAGGTTTTTAGATTCAGAGGATGCGGGATCACAGACAGGGATAGCGAGAGACTTTTTAGCAAAGAATACTAAGCCTATTATTACTTGTGAGATGGATGATCGGGTAAAACATCTAGAACTTTACCCTCTTGAAGAAGTTATTAAAGAACTTAACATTTGTTATTTTAACAACACCGTTCCTTATGCAATTGCGTATGCGATATACTATGGGGCAAAAGAACTTTGTTTATATGGCTTAGATTACACATACAAGAATGTAAGTATGGCAGAAGCGGGAAGAGCTTGCACAGAGTTCTGGTGTGCTATTGCTACCACTCGAGGCATAAAGATAGAAGTTGCACACAGCTCTGGGCTTTTAGATACGAATGTGCCGGAGAACGAAAAGCTTTATGGGTATCACAGATTGGATGATCCTTTAGTGCAGTCACATAAGTCGGGGGGCCTATTGATAACCAGGCAGTCTAAGGTGGAGCCACCAGAGCCGTTGGATCAAGACCCAATAATCTTTGGGAGACACGATCATAAGTACATGAATGGGGGAGAAGAAAAGAATGTCTAGCGTAAGTGGGGGATTAATAACAGGTTTTGCTACGGTAGTTTCATCAGACAATGGTGGGCTAAGTAACGATCAAATTTCTGATATGGCAACAAATAAAATTGTTGCTGTGTCCGAAACAGCACCGGAACCAATTAGGCAACAAGCGCAAGCTTTTTCAGAAAATGTACGAAATGTTGTGCATTATCATATTGAGTTGGCTAGACGTGAAGAACGTGCTACTATATGTCATAATCTAAGAAAGGCTGGTCACCCCGACCTAGCCGATACTGTAAGGAGAATATAAAATGGCAATCACACAAGCAATGTGCACATCATTTAAAAAAGAATTGATGACAGCTACACATAACTTTGCTACTAACGGAAACGCATTTAAATTAGCACTATATGCTATTGGCAGCGGTGGCAAATCGAGTACAACTGCAACATTAGGAGCCGCATCTACAGTGTATGTGACTACTGGAGAAGTAGCTTCAAGTGGTACATATGTTACTGGCGGGTTAGCTTTAACTAAAGTTGCACCAGCTACAAGCGGAACAACAGCGTTCACTGACTTTGCAGATCGAAGTTTCACAACTGCTACTATTACAGCAAGAGGTGCTTTAATATACAATGACACTAACGGGGATAAAGCAGTTGCTGTTCTTGATTTTGGAGCTAACAAAACGTCAACCTCTGGCACGTTTACTATTCAGTTCCCTGCGGCAGATGCTACTAACGCTATAATCCGAATCGCTTAAAGGAGTAACATCCTTTGGCGAATATAGGTTGGGGTCAGAGTACTTGGGGCAATAATTATTGGGGCGGACAACTCGATGTTGCTGTCGTCCCAACAGGTGTTGCCGCAACTTCGGCAGTGGGGACGGTATCCGCTTCTTCTATATTTATTATTGCAGTAACAGGTGTGGCGGGAACTACTGCGGTAGGTTCCGCTCTAGCTAAAATTCCTATCACGGCTGTTGTTACAGGTGTTGAAGGATCCATGCCTTTTGGTGGCTGGGGTCAAGATGGTTTTGGAATTGGTACTTGGGGCGGTTTAATTGCAGAAGGAATCCCTATTGGCGACGCACCAGTAACAGGTGTAGTAGGCACTGGTGCAATTGGCTCTGCAACAGCGGTTATTGGTTCCTCGCAACTGACTCTTAGTTCAGTGGTTGGAACTTCTGCACTAGGTAATGTTCTTGCTGGTGCTGGTGCAATAGTTACTGAAACGGGAATGGTTGGTTCGATAGGACTAGGGGATGAGTCCGTTGTAGGAACAGCTTTGGTCAGTCCAACAGGTGTAGCGGGAACTAGTGCGCTAGGAACCGAGACCATTATAACTTCGACAGGCGCACCAGTTACAGGTGTTGTAGGAACCTCGGCTCTTGGAAACGAAACAATACAGACAACAGTAATAATATCTGCTACAGGTCTTGTAGCAACTTCTGCATTAGGGACTATAGACATAGACGCATCTTGTGTGCTAACATTAACAGGAGTTACAGGCACTGGGTCTATTGGAGAAGAAAACGTATGGGGTGCAATAGTCCCTTCACCACAATCACCTATTTGGACCGAAATAGCGGCATAAGGAACACACAATGGCAAGCACATATGTAAATAACCTCAGACTTAACGAGATGGCTACCGGCGATCAATCGGGAACATGGGGCACAACAACAAACACAAACTTAGAATTAATTGGGCAAGCTTTAGGTTGGGGGACACGAGCAATTGCTAACGCTTCAACAGATAATATTACAATAGCAGATGGTGCCTCAGACGCAGATCGGAGCATGGCTCTTAAACTCACAGGTGGTGGTCAAGCTTGCACAGTAACAATCTTACCAAATACATCTTCTAAAGTTTGGGTTATGGAAAACGCAACGGCGGCTACTTTAACTTTCACACAAGGAAGTGGTGCTAATGTTGCTATCCTAGCGGGTGAAACAAAAATGATTGCGACTGACGGACTAGGTTCTGGTGCCGTGGTCTACGATGTTTTAACAGATCTTAATTTAGCGGGTACAACTAAAGCTGCGGCTTTGACGGTTGCGGGAACTGTTGATGCAGCTACTGTTGAATTTAATAACTTATCGGGCACGAGTGCTGTTAATGTTACAGACATAGCCGACGAAGATAATATGAGTTCAAACTCAGCTACAAAATTAGCAACGCAACAATCTATAAAAGCTTACGTTGATGCTCAAGTAGACACGGCTGATACTTTAACTGAAGTTTTAGCTATTGGTAACACCACTGCTACGGACCAAAAAATACAATTCCGTGATGCAGCTATCCATATTAGTTCAAGCACTGACGGACAGTTAGACCTTGTTGCTGATACAGAAATACAAATAGCTGCTACTACAGTGGATATTAATGGTGCTGTGGATTTAAGTGCAGATCTAAGTGTAGGGGATGACTTAACTGTCTTAGGTGGCGTTATAGATTTTAAATCTAATAGTGGATCACCAGCATCTCTTAAAATGTATTGTGAAACATCAAATGCTCACTTTCAAACATTACAACCACAACCACATTCTGCCGCTGCATCTAATACTTTAAGACTTCCTGATAGTGGGGATAGTGGCACACAAGATTTAGTTGCCGTAAATACTACACAAACACTAACAAATAAATCTCTTACTTCTCCTACTATTACAGGTACAGCCGTTATGGCAACGCTTGATATATCTGGAGACGTAGATGTAGACGGTACATTAGAGGCAGATGCTATTACTCTTGCTGGAACTGCTCTAGGATCTATCTTCAGTCCAATAGCTGGTGGCGGTAGTATTGTAACGACAGGTGCACTGAACTCAGGATCAATTACTAGTGGCTTCGGTACGATAAACAACGGCTCTTCCGCAATTACTACTACTGGGGTTGGTACATTCGCTTCATTAGACATCTCTGGTAGCGTAGATGTAGACGGTACACTAGAAGCAGACGCAATTACTCTTAACGGAACTGCTCTTGGTTCTATTTACAGCCCAATAGCTGGTAGCGGTAGTATTGTAACGACAGGAGCAATAAATTCAGGCTCAATTACTTCTGGCTTTGGTACTATAAACAACGGTTCTTCAACGATTACAACTTCAGGTGCAGTCGCTACAGGTGTGCTTACTACTACTGGCGACATAACTCTGTCAGGTGAGTTAAATTTGACTGCATCGTCTAATAATTACATAGACTTTACAGATGCTTTACATATTAGGGCGATAGGATCGACTCCTGCTTATGAAGATTCTATTTATTGTATAAAAGATGCTGCAGTGTCCCTTATGTATAATGGCTCAGCTAAAATAGCCACTACAAATACTGGGGTATCCGTCACTGGTGATGTTGTTGCTAGTGCTAACGTAACTGCATATTCAGACCTTAGAATAAAAGACAACCTCGAAGTCATTCCTGATGCTTTATCTAAAGTTGAACAGCTCAATGGATACACATACACTAGGAAAGACTTAGAAGATAAAGAAGAAAAGTATACAGGTGTCATTGCCCAAGAAGTATTAAAAGTATTGCCCGAAGCTGTAGTCTTAGGAGAGACACCTGAAGATAATATGGCAGTAGCTTACGGCAACATGGTTGGCTTACTCATAGAAGCTATTAAAGAATTGAAAACTGAGATTGAAGAATTGAAAGCGACGACAGTCCAAGTAACAATGGGGAAATAAAATGACTTTACCAGGTAGTGGTACGATTACGATAGCACAGATTGCCGCTGAATTTGGCGGCGATGCCCCTCATTCCCTAAGTGAGTATTATAGAGGTGGGAGTTATACCACTTCAAATAATACAAACGTCCCAACGTCTGGAGCAATTTCATTGTCAGACTTCTACGGCGCAGTGTCCCAAACTTTTTATGCCGCTACAGGTGGAACAATAACCACATCTGGAAACTACAAATACCACACCTTTACAGGATCAGGAACATTTACCATTCAAACTGTGGGAGTAGCGGTTGATGGCCTTGATTATGTAGTGGTTGCAGGAGGTGGTGGCAGTTCAGTAGATAACTCAAGTGGTGCTGGTGCTGGGGGTTATCAAGCTTTAACTGATCAAGATAAGAGTGCCGCAGGTTACACAATAACTATTGGTGCTGGTGCTCCAGCTGCTACTAGCTACTACAGTAATAATGGTAGTGCCTCTTCTGCCTTTGGAACTTCCTCTACTGGTGGTGGTGGTGGTAGTTCATGGAACGGTTCGTGTCACGGTAAAAATGGTGGTTCTGGTAGCGGAACTTGTTCGTCATCTTCTACTGTTGGCGAAGGTATATCAGGGCAAGGTAACGACGGTGGTGTCAGTACGCGAGGTGGCACTGGTGGCGGGGGCGGTGGAGCTAGTGCTGTTGGTGCCAGCTCATCCGCCACAAGTGGTGGCTATGGTGGTAATGGTTCGCAATGGTTAAATGGCGGCACTTACGGTGGCGGCGGCGGCGGTTGTGGAGAATACTCCTCTCAAGGTGGCGGAGAAGGTGGCTCTGGCGGTGGGGGCCGTGGTTCAAATGCTAGAGGTAGCGGCGCAAATGGCGGTACTAACGGTACAGCGAACACTGGTGGTGGAGCTGGTGGTGCGCGACTGAGTAACGGATCTTTTAGTGGTGGCTCTGGAATTGTTGTGATAAGATATCAGTATCAATAGGAAAAGTTATGGCGCATTTTGCACAGATAGGTGAAGATAATATAGTAATACAAGTAATAGTTGTAGATAACAGCGACATACTTGATGAAGATGGGAATGAATCAGAGGCAATAGGAGTGCAGTACTGTAAGAATCTTTTAGGAGGTAATTGGGTTCAAACATCTTACAATAAAACTTTTCGTAAGAATTATGCTGGTATAGATCACACTTATGATTCTACTAGAGATGCTTTTATAGAACCTAAAAAGTTCGCTTCTTGGGTATTAAATGAGACTACATGTATATGGGAAGCTCCAGTACCTTATCCCTCAGATAACAACGAATATGCTTGGGATGAATCAGAGACAACTTGGATAATTAATCCTCAAGATGAGTGAACCATGACGGAGATAATTAATGCCACTAACAACATTACGATATAAGCCTGGTGTTAATCGAGATGTAACTTCTTATACAAATGAGGGTGGCTGGGTAGACAGCGACAAGGTACGCTTCAGACTAGGCTTTCCTGAGAAGATAGGGGGTTGGGTGAAGAATACTTTGAACACCTATCTGGGATCAGCTAGAAGTTTGTTTCCTTGGACAGCATTAGACAGCACTAAGTTTTTAGGCGTTGGAACCAACGTAAAATATTATGTGTTAGAAGGAAATGCTTTTAATGACATCACTCCAATTAGGGCGACTACTACTGGAACAGCAACCTTTTCCGTAGGAGATGGCTTTACTGTAGCTACCGTAACAGACAGCACACATGGGGCTGTTGTTGGTGACTTTGTTACATTCAGCGACGCGGCTAGTCTAGGAGGCAATGTTACAGCGGCGGTACTTAATCAAGAGTACGAAATAGTTAGTGTCCCAACAACTAGTACTTATACAATCAACCTCTCCGTCACTGGAAACTCTAGTGATTCTGGAAATGGGGGAGGTAGCACCGTTGCCGCATATCAAATAGATTGTGGGTTAGATACTCAAGTTGGTGGCTCTGGTTGGGGATCTAGCACCTGGGGTCGTAGTACTTGGGGCTCGTCTTTCGGCCTAGGAGTGGCTACTGAGTTGGCTCTGTGGAATGAGGATAACTTTGGAGAAGATCTATTACTTAATATAAGAGACGGAGCGATATACTATTGGGATAGAAGTGGTGGAGTAGCTGCTAGAGCAATAAACTTAACCGCTGTATCTGGAGCTAATGAGGCTCCTGTTCTGGCGAAACAAATAATGGTTTCCGATAACTCTCGACATGTGATAGCTTTTGGAACCAACGCGTCTGGCACCGTGGTCCAAGATCCTTTGCTCATACGGTTCTCTAGCTCAGAGTCTTTAACAGACTGGGCTCCGACACCAACCAATTCAGCGGGAGATCTAAGAATAGGTAGCGGATCAACCTTTGTTACAGCGATAGAGACAAAACGAGAGATCGTAATTTTTACCGACAGTACGTTGCATTCCATGCAGTTCTTGGGCGCACCGTTCTCTTTTGGTATTCAACCTTTGTCTACAGGCATAACAATCATGGGACCTAACGCCGCCGTTGCAGTTGAGGACGCTATATTCTGGATGGGGCAAGATTCTTTTTATCTATACGAAGGTGGAACCAAACAGCTTCCTTGTTTGGTCAAGGAGAAAGTATTTTTTGATTTTGATTACGGTCAAAAAAGTAAAGTCTACGCTGCTCATAACGCAGAGTTCTCAGAAGTAACTTGGTATTATTGTTCCGACAGCAACTCTTTGGCTAATGGCGGCACTGGTCAGAATAATCTTTACGTTACTTATAACTATGGGGAGACGGTCTGGTATTATGGCACGATGGAAAGAACCGCGTTCATAGACAGAGGTATTTTTCAATATCCTATCGGGGCGCAAGATGGGTATCTATACGATCATGAAGTTGGATATGATGACGATGGTTCTGCAATGACTTCTTCTATTGAAGCTAGTCCTATAGATGTAGGAGAGGGAGATCGGTTTGTTTTTATCAATAGAATCATTCCTGATATAACTTTTCAAGGATCTACTGGAGGCACTCCGAGTGTAGATATGACACTAAGTATGCAGGATTACCCAGGTGGTCCGTATGGACAGGCAGAGGCGGAGACTGTTACTTCTTCAGCTATATCCACGACCACTGTGCCTTTTGAACAATTTACAACCAAGACCGACATCCGGTTAAGGGGTAGAGCTTTTGCTTTTAAGGTGGACTCAACCGAACTAGGAGTTAGATGGAGGCTAGGAACTCCACGGATCCAACTGCGCCAAGACGGTAGAAGATAATGGCAACAAACGTAACTCCTTTTCCAAGGCTTCCCACACCAGCCGGGCAAGTAGACGTAAGATACATGACGGATTTGATTCGGACATTAGAGTATTTTCTAGCTCAAATGCAGAACCCAGGTGGTCTAAGAGCAACAGCCCTAACTCTTACAAATCTTCAGTCTAATAATGACGTTGGTTTAGAGACTGGAGCGTTGTATGAAGTAAATGGATTTATTAAAATAGCTCTGGCAAATGTCTCTGCGTGTGCAGGATCGGCTGGAACAGGCGCAATAGGAACAGTAACAGTTGCTGTTTCATAATAAAACAGTTATGGTACGATAAATAAGAAAGGCATTCGCACATGGGACTTGGTGGCATAGTAGCAGCAATAAGTGGATTAGCATCTATAGCAGGCGCATTTTCAGGTGGAGCGGCGGCTGCGGCTGGTGGCGGTGGTCTTGGTAGCATCATCCAAGGAGCAATAGGCGGTGGATTTTCTGCATCTCCTTTTGGACAAGCTGCGAATGCTTTAGGTTTAAACATAGGCGGCGGTGGCGGTGGATTTATGGGCAACACTCAAAGTCCTAGGTCAACGGGTCCGTCACAGTTTATGAACTCTTCTTATTCTGGTAAGGGCAACCCTATGTCATCAATAGGACAGGGGATCAAAGGAGCTGCAGGATTTTTAGACAGCAATCCTTTAATCACATCTATGGCTCTACAACTTTTGCAAAAAGACCAACAGTCTACACCAGACAGTGTTAGAAATCAATTGATGTACGGGCATAATCCAGATATTGTTGGTCGAATGGCTCCAGACATAAAAGCTCGAATGGCGCAAGGTGGAATAGTCCAAGCGTATAATATGGGTGGGTATATTGAAGGTCCTGGGACTTCGACTAGTGACTCAATACCAGCGACAATATATCAGGGCGGACAGCCCGTAAGAGAAGCGGCCTTATCAGATGGTGAGTTCGTTGTAAACTCTAGAACGGTTAAAGCTTTAGGTGATGGCGACAGAGATGCTGGTGCAGCTAGACTGTATCGAATGCAACAAGAAATGGCAGAGGACGCATAATGGTTGATGAAACAGGTAGTACACAGAATCAAAGTTATCTTCCAGATTACCAAGAACAATATTTAAAAGACCTATTAGCCAACGTATATGGTACTGATCCAGACACAGGCGATGTGACGGGCATTGCGGCTCGGTCCCCGCTCTTTGGCAAAATGGTTACCGATGATGAAGGCAATCCAGTCTACGAACTGAATGCCGATGGATCTCAGAAGTTAGATTTTGCAGGCAATCCTATTCAAGAAACAATAGGGGGAGTGGCTGCTCCTGATATTGCTCGATTTACGGATGCACAGAAACAAGCCCTTCAATTAGGAATGGACGGCGTTGGAGCCTATCAACCTATGATGGATAAAGGGGCCGCCAATGTTGAGAAAGGCCTGAGTGTTTACGATCGAGGGAGAGACATAACAGAGATGGGTGTTGACGCACTCTCTGGAACAATGAATGCTGACGGAACTGCAAGAAGTTTTGATCCTAATGCGTACCAGGCATACATGGATCCTTATACTCAAGAAGTTATAGACACTACGTTTGCAGATATTAATCGACAAGCAGACATGGATCGCAACAGAATTAGGGATGGTGCCATAGGTGCAGGAGCTTTCGGTGGGTCTAGAGGTGCCCTACAACAATCAGAGTTGACAAGAAACACCGCAGATCAAATGGCACGAACCGGTGCTGGGTTAAGATCGCAAGGATATGGAGCCGCCCAATCACAAGCCCAGTCTGTTTTTGAAAATCAAATGTCTCGAGGTGCGAATGCAAGTCAGATATTTAATCAACTTGGTCAAGGTATGGGCACACTCGGTGGAGATATAAAAACAACAGGGATTCAACAGGCAGCACTAGGTGAAGCAGCACAAGCGGCACAAACAAGAGATGTAAATTCTTTGTTTAATCTAGGAACTTTAGAGCAGAAACAAATGCAGAATGAGTTTGACGTACAACGAGCTGGTCAAATGGAAGAAGCGTATGAACCATATCAACGGTTTAATTACATGTCAGATATACTTAGAGGTGTGCCTTCAACGCAAGGATCTATCACCACGAACACTGCGCCTAGTGGAGGGTTCCTCTCAAATATCTTTGGTATGACCAATGCTATCCAAGGAACCCAACAGGCTACAGGCCAAGGAATACTATCAGGTTTAATTAATCCAAGCGGAGCGTAACATGAGTATAAATAATAAAGGTCTTTTCAAAAACGATGACGCTCGAAAAATGCTTCGTAGCATGGGAGGGGTTAAGAGACCTACTGGTATTCTTGCATCCTCACAAACATTGATGGACGCAGTGGCTATGCCTAGAAAGAAAACGGGACAAGGTAAGATAGATTCTCGTGCTTTGGCGGCACAGTTTGGTAATACGGTTAACAGCCCAACTACTATGAATAGAAATGCTATGTCCGCGCCGATAGATCCGATGCAAATGCAACCACAACCACGAATGGAAATGGCTCAAGGACCAGTAGCCGGGATGCCTAGTGTACAAACAGAGTACAACATGGGCGGACCTGTGCAAGGGTATAACATTGGGGGTTTTCTTAAGGCGGCAAAGCAAGGAGTAGACAGTTTTATTGATGTCTCGAAACCAGCGAAGGGTATGTCGGCACCTCAACAAACTTATGCTAATTACAAAAAGCTAGGTATTGTTACTCTTGGAGGGGGCGCGGCGGGTACAACCGCTATTAATGTTGGCAATCCTTTTTCTACAGAAGAGTTTGGAGAAGAGGCAGAGGGCTTGAACAAAGAACTTCAAGATACAGCAGATATAGCGGCAAAGGCTGGAGGCACAGAGGCTGGAGCTAGAGAATTAATCCTTCAGCTTGGTGGTAATCCAGAAGGAAATGTTACGGATGAGTTAAATAAAATATATACTGGCGTTAGTGGCAAGAAAATCCCCGTGTCTCAAGAGAAGAAAATAGAAGGGTCTATTCAAGCTATTGTTGGTGCGGCTACTATGGCGGCTAAAGGCAATGACATGCAAAGGATAGCCGCTGGATTAGGAGCTGGTGCAAAAATACGGGGACGGATAGCAGAAGATGCTTTAAAAGCAAAAAATAACGCAAAAGGTTCCGAGTACACAAGACAAAGAGCCTATGACAGAATACTAGAAGAGCTTGTCAAAGGAGCAATGAAAGACGATGCAGAACTTTTAAACGATCCCGCAAAATTAGAGGCACTTAAACAACAGGCCGCTTCTTTATCTGGAGTTGTTAGTGAGTCCTCGGCTCCTGCTCCGTCCGCAACAAGAACGCCAAATGCTAGTCACATCGCCGCATTAAAAAAAGACCCTAGTCAAGCCGCTGTCTTTGATGAGTACTTTGGCTCTGGAGCAGCTAGTAACATTTTAGGATAACATAATGGCTGAAAACTTTTTTGCTCAATTTGACGAAGAGCCTCCAAAAAAACAAAACTTTTTTGCTCAGTTCGACGAGGAACAATCCTCTCCACCTGGACCTGAAGAAAGCGAAGGCGTTTTAAAAGAGTTTGGCGAAGGCGTTATCTCTGGCTTAACTAAAATCCCACAAGGCATCTTGGAACTCGGAGCTACTGGCATTGACCTCGTAGCTGGAACCGATACCGCAGGAGAAGTCACAGACACCTTTGAATATATTCGAGGTGGGGTAGATCCTGTTGGATTTGTTGGCAAGGGAGCGGAAGCAATTACCCAGTTTGGTATACCAGGAGCTGTTGCTGTCAAGGGACTAAATGCTGTTCAAAAAGGACGCAAGGTAAAAGCCGCTGCCGCAGGGGTAGATATACCAGATCCGAGCAAGGTAAAACAATTAGCTATGGAAGCGTTAGCCGCTGGCGCAGCAGACTATACAGTAGCAACGAATGATACTGAATCTTTTCTTGAAGGTTTTTATGACGGTGCGTCTGGACCAGAAAGTGAGAGAGGAATGTCCAACAGAGGACAAGCTTTAGAGAATTTAAAAGACAGATTCTTTTTGGGTGTTGAGGGAGCCGTAGCAGTTCCTCTTGCGGCGGGTGCGATTAAGTATGGTAAGAAAGCATTGGATTCAAATGCCGCGAAGACAGCGGGACAGATTGCGGGAGCTACTCCAGGTGTGCAAGGGGGAAGAAGACTCATCCAACAAGGAGCCAAGAGTTTCTTGAAAGGAACTTCAAGAGTGGCGGATGAAATAGACAAACTTGATGCTACGGTCATGTCAGGAAAAGGAACTAACAAACAAGAGCTACTGTCTAGGCTGTTAGGATCTCTTAGATACAGAGGTAGGTTGCCCTTTAAAGTAGGTTTAGCAAGGAATTTAAATAAGCAAGGCATGAAAGTAAACATGACTAAGGCAGAAAAACATGCGTCACTTTTAGAAAAAGACATCGAACAAGTTGTTCTTGAAATGGGTCAAGGCTCAACACCAGTAGGTAGGGAAACAACGGAACGAGGTATTAGAAAATATCTTGAGGCCGAGGCCGATCAATTAGATGAGATATATGATCTGATTCCAGATGGGATATCCCGATCAAACTTAGATGACATGAGAAAACATATCTTAGATTTCTCCGAAGAGGCTGTTACAAACAGTGCTTTCTTAAAAGGAGATCCAATAGGGGTAAATGGTAAGAACCTCCAGACATTAATCTCAGAGTCTATCGCAGGGAAAAAGGGATACTTACGAAGAGAGTATGAGATACACACAACCAAAGGGTATGTTCCCACTGTTGAAGCTCGCGCCCTAGCCAAAGGGTTCTTCCAAACAGGAGGCAAGGAATCGAACGCAGCTGCAAGCAAGGGCCTAGCAGAAAAAGAACTGACCCTCGCATTTAACAGGGATGTCGGACTTGACGACATTAATTTTAAAGATCCAGCATTGTTGCAAAAGATGGGAGCAGCTGTAGTAAAAGACGCTGATGGAAATGATGTGATTAAAATCTCTGGCAAAGTTAATGACGAGGCGGCGGAGAATGCGACAGCAGCTTTTCTCAATAGGCACTCGGACAGTGGAGCTAGGAACATACAATCGGGAAGAGTTGGGGCGAATCGACTTAATACCGATATGTTCTTGGAGAGAAAAAATATATCTCCAGAACTGCGGGATTTAATGGGCGAGATGAAGGCTCCCTCTCAGGCTTATGTACAAACTATTTCTGACTTAGCCAACTTTAAAGCATCGGACAATTTTTTTGAAGAGGTTGCTGAACTAGCTGCTGCAGATAAGGGTATTGGAAAGTGGTTTAAAGATGGAAACAACTATACCGAAGCGCAAAAAGCAGAGCTTAGAAAAAAAGGGTACGTTGAATTAGGAGCTAAGAAAGAAGGTCAGTCCTTTCGCCCAGGCGAAATCTCAGATGATATTTTAAGATCGGACTCTTCAAAAGCTGGAGACATTACTCTTGATGAGTTAGATCAATCGGGCTGGGGTTCTTTAAAAGGGTACATGGTTCCGAGACAAATATATGACGATCTAACCGTACACAAATTTGGAAACGCCACGACTTTGTCTAACCTTGGTACGCAAATTCTTAACACTGTTATGAAAGCAAAAGGTATATCTCAATACTCTAAGACAGTTCTGTCTCCTATAACTCAACTTAGAAACCTTACTAGTGCTTCTATGTTCGCCACAATGCAAGGGAACATAGGTAGAGGAGCCAATCTAAAAGAGTCCTTTGATGTAGTGTTTAATAACATGCGTAACTTAGGCGATGAAGCCATGTTAAAAGAACTTGCAGAGATGCAAAACAGAGGCATCATCGGTACGTCTGCACAACTTCGAGAGATTCAAGAACTGTTATCAGGGTTTGAAACAGGGACACGAAAATCGTTGTCGCCTACGGGAAAGTTTCAGAAAGGACTTAATAAAAAACTTGGGGTTGGTAAATATAAAGCTTCGTTAAAAGATTTTCAAAAGGCTGCGGATAAACTTTATCAAGGCAGTGATGATGGGTGGAAGATTTACAACTACAAGTTTGAAGGAAACAAACTACGAAATGCGTTAAAAGGTTTAAGTCTTGAGGATCAATACAGACATTTAGAAGGGAAGCCCATGCCTCCTGGGACAACCGTGGGTCAGATAGATGAGTTGGTTAAAGACAGAGCGGGTCAAATTGTAAGAGATACCGTTCCAAACTACGACATAGCTCCTGAATTAATCCGAGGGTTTCGGAAACTTCCTATCGGAAACTTTGTAACTTTTCCATATGAGATTTACAGAACTGGTTTCAATACAATAGATCAAGCCATGAAAGAATTAGCTTCGGACATTCCTGGGGTTCAGAACATTGGTCTACGGAGAATGACAGGCGCAATTACAACTACGACTCTAGCTCCTATGGCTGCTGTTCAAGCTGGAATGCTTGCCACTGGTATAGGCAAAGATCAAATAGATGCGTACAAAAGATCCTTTGGATCCCCTTGGGAGAAGTATGCTACGTTGGTTCCCATTGGTCTAGATAAGAAGGGGAACCCACAGTTCATTAACTTCAGCACCTTTAATCCATACAATGACATAAAGAAAATTGCTGACTCTGCGATGGGTTCTTTTGCGGAGTCTAAACGTACAGGAAGAGGAAGTTCAGAAGCCTTGGCGGAGGCAATGTTTACCTCGGCCTTTGAATCTATGAAGCCTTTCATGGAAAAATCTATGGCGGTAAAAGCTTTCTTAGAAGGTAACCCCTTGGGCAAAGGTATAACCGACACTGGTGCATCGATCTTTTCTCAAGCCGACAGCTATGGAACTAGGTTAAAAAAAGGCACCCTTCATATGGCGAATGCAGCCATTCCAAATGTTCTACCCTTTGAGACTAGAGGCGGATTTGTAAGACCTAGAAAGATTGTTCGGGCACTTGTCGGATCCGAGGACGGCTTCATTGATTCTATGGACAAGTATGGAACGGAATACGGATTAGATAGGACCACTGCTCTAGGGATGGCAGGCTTCCGACCGATAACTTTTGACCCAGAGAAGAGCGTCCGATATAGAGGGTACGATCTAAAGAAGAAACAATCTCTAGCAAAACAAAAGTTTACTAGTCTTGCTGACGATCAGAACATAAATTCGAACCAATTGTTGCAAGGATATATTGATGCGAATGTGGCGTTAAGGAAAGCAGACGAAGAGTTCTATCAGATGTTTGAAGATGGAGCTGCGTTAGGTCTGTCTCGATCAAAGATTAAAAAGATCTTGAAGGCCAACAACATCTCTGGAGTAGATCGAGTTAGTAAAGGCAAAGCGGATCCGTATAAGGTAAGCTCTCAGGTTAAAAAGAAAATGAGAAGGTTTGGTATCTATGATCAGTTCCCTAAAGACGAGATAAGAGATGTCTATCGTCAACTCAGGAAAGAAACTTTAACTACCGACCCAGACTTTAATCCAGAAGGAGTACCTGAAGAGATATACATTCCAAGGGAAGAACCAGTATCTAACGCACCTAATTTCTTCTCTCAGTTTGATAATGTTTCTGCCCCCGCTGCACCTTCAGGTAATTTCTTCTCTCAATTTGACACGGCACCTGTAGCTCCACCAGTAAACCGAACCAATGTATCCTCAACCTTACTTGGTAATCCTCAGAACGCAGACATAATTAACAGACGACCCTAATCGTTATCCTGCTTCGCCCCAGTTGTCACCCATCTCGCAGTCTACTCTAGTAGGTACGTTCAAGGGCAAGCCTGTCTCCATGATCTCAGTTATTCTCTTAGCCTGTTCTTCGTTTTGTACTGAGAAACATAGTTCATCATGCACCGTGAGCATGGGAGTAAAGTTCTCAGCGTAGCAGTCCACCATAGCTTTCTTTGTTTGATCCGCCGCGCTTCCCTGGATAAGTTTGTTCAACGCCTTGTATGTAAAGGCTCTTCGTAACATCCCTAGTCCACCGTATTCCTTCTCCGCTTCCGCCAAAGGCATAGCCTTATTGTACCCAAAGGTTCGAGGTTCCCATAGATGGAACCGACACCTACGTCCAAGGATCGTTCTGATCTGTCCCTCTGTCGTGGCTCTCTGACTTGCTATAGTTGCTATCTGTTTAACGAAAGGAACCTTATCGTTGTATAGTTCTAAGATATCTTTGGCCTCATCCTTGGAGATGTCCAACTGATTGCTGAGTTTTCCAACACCCATTCCGTACATGATACCTAGGTTCACGACCTTCGCTTCTTTCCTAGAGATCCCGGCAAGGTCTGCCGCCATCTGGTGTAGGTCAACATCTCCGTTGTTGTACTCATCTACAATAGTATCTACCACAGAATGCTTCATGCTATCTGGAAGGGACGATGCAAAGTGCACCAGGAGCCTCGGTTCTTGGCTCGAGTAGTCAAAGCTTCCCCACTTATCTCCTTCTTCTGGTAGAAACAATCCTCGTATAGCCTTCTTAATATCTGGATCCCTCGCAGGAAACTGTTGTAGGTTCGGGTTGCTAGAAGAAAATCTACCTGTAACAGTTCCCCCTCCATCTTTGCGTAGTTGATGAAACTCTGTGTGTATCCGTCCTTTGTGTTCATGGCGCATGATACTATCGATGAACGTACTGTCTGCCTTGTCAAACTCTCGCAGCTTCACGATCATCTGAGCTATCTCATTAGGGTGAGCGTTCAAGAAATGTTTTGTAAAGGATGGACTCCCGGCTTCTGTCTTCGGAAAGTCTACGCCCAACTCTTTAAAGACCTTGGCAACAGATGCATTCGCCCAGGGTTCAATGTCTATGCCTGTCCTACGTTTGATCTCGGCCTTATAATCTCGCACCTTGATCCTTAACTCTTTGCGTATTACATCTGTCTTATTTAAATCTACACGAACACCCTTCTCCCTCATGTCAAGCATCACTGGGATGAGAGAAGTTTCTAGATCAAAAATGTGGCTTAGTTCCTGCCTTGATATCTCTGTCTTAAATCTTTCCCACAACTTTAAGGTCAGCACTGCGTCTTGTTCAGCGTAGGCTCCGACATATTTAGGTGGTAGCTTGTGCATGTCTGCCTTCGGATCAATACCCCACTCTGCGGCGGCGGCTCGAAGGAGTCTCTCACTCTTGGTTTCTCCAAGGTAGTCACGTCCTAGGTTATTTAGGCTGTAGGAGAACCTGTTCTCGTCGATGAGGGCGGCGGCGATCATTGTATCGATGATCCTACCCTGTACCTCAATGCCCACTGAGCGGAGCCATCCTGCGTCATAGGTAGCATTGTGCATAATCTTATCTATGTGAGGAGTTTCCATCTGTTTCTTTAGCCACTTCATCGTCATCCTATGATCTAAGTTGTGACCGTTCTCGTGTTGAATGGGGAAGTAACCGTAGTAATCTCCTGCTGCCACGGCAATCCCGGCGATGTGACCATCGTTTCTTGACCAACCAGGACCTAAAGTCATGAGGTTAGGGTCACATGTCTCGAGGTCTATAGATATTTGTTTGTACACAGTTAGGTCGGGGTACTCTGGAGGTATGTTCCAGTCCTTCTCAATGAGATCCATTTCATTCTTGATTAAGAAATCGTTGTCATGGCTCTTGCTAACTTCGAATAGATTTTTCTGCATTATTAATCCTCAAACATGAATGATAATTGTTCTGGGTTTTCGTAGATAGCCTCAACTCTGGGGTGCATTATCTCCGTAAACTCAATGTCACAAAAATTACCACAATCTGGGGTTACAATCTTTTGTTTTCTTCCTGCCTCTGGGTCAAGTTCATCTAAGAAGATGCCTCGTATGCAGGAGTTGCCCACTAGCCGCTCTGCATCTGCCATCTTTTTAAAATGCCCAGGGAAGTCCGTCCTTATCTTATTCCAATATCCCATCCCACCTTTGACACAACCGATACAGTTATTGTTATTGTATCCCAAAGTGTACATCGTTGGACGTTTGATGCCTTGCTTCTCCAAATAAAACAAACATTCTTTTTTATTTACCTTGTTCTCAATCAAAGGGAATAAGGGTTTAGCATCAGGATATTGTTCCTTAAATCTAATCGCTCGATTAATTTCTTTCTTACTGTATTCAAACCCAAAGATCTGCCCAGAATAATCTATCTCTTTCTCTAATCTCTGACGCACTCTCTTCTTTAGAACCAAGGTGCATCGAGCACCACCTGGTCCATTGACATACTTGTCTTTGATAATAACTTCGAACTGATCTTTATGTTTGTGCGAGCTGTAAACCTCAATCTCTTTTCCATACCACTCTTCACACTCTTTCTTGAACCTCTCGTTATCAGGGTGAGCACTGTCTATTTGAAAGTACATGGGTCGGACAGCATCCAATCCATACTTATCTATAGCAAGTTTAGTAGCAACGGCACTCGTTACTCCGGCACTCCACCAAGATATGATCGGGTCTATGCGTCCCATTTTTGTTTAAGAAAATAACCATCTTCCCATCTATCCTTGGCATCATGATCGCAATGCTCCACACGATGTCCTTCTCCATACCCATGAGTGTGCTTCTTCCCACACTTCGTACAATCAAATGTGAAAAGGTCGGTGCCGTTAATAGTTTCTTTTGTCGCATAAATTGTTGGTATATCCATTGTTCTCGCTCCTTATTCGTTCCATTT
>Ga0209337_1001365_pt1 | contig 18600 bp, 28 predicted proteins | sample LinPmetageLP53_FD_184044 | JGI IMG/M metagenome (GOLD analysis project Ga0209337, IMG submission 184044) | Marine viral communities from the Pacific Ocean - LP-53 (SPAdes) (version 2) | ecosystem: Environmental > Aquatic > Marine > Oceanic | place: Pacific Ocean | collected 2010-02-08 | reverse complement strand
CCTACTCCTGAGTATGGAATCTTTTTTGTTAGGTCTGTAGTCAATGCTAGATCAGCACTCCTAGAGACTTCTACTTTCTCTGAATTTAAAGTAGAACATCAAGACTTGGAGGTTTAGTCAAAAAGTCAGGGGGGTTGGAATTAAATATTATTTACTGGTATTTATTTTCTACCCTCCAAACGATTTACTGTAATGGGATGTAATCCTGTCTGATGATAACGAAAGTTTGAAACAGTAATTTATCTAATTATTTTGGAGGAAAAAATTATGGATAAGAAAATAAGTAATACTTTATCTGAGAACGCTACATTGGTTCGTTTAACAGCGAAACATCCTAGCGGTCTGAAAGTTGATAAAGGATTAAGAAAAGACCTAGCTGATGACAATGACGTTGTTGACGATAGGTTGTTGCAAGTATCAAAGCATATCTATGGTACAGATGTTAATAAGTATTTCAGGCGGATTTTAAATCAGTTTAGAAACAACTCTTATTACCCTCTGACTGTAGCATGGTCTGATAATTCAACAGATGATGAAGGTCATACTGTTAGTGGATGGAGATTGTGTCCTAATAGCAATCTTGTAAAACTACAGGAGGCAGTAGATAAGGCTAAGACTGAATACTTTGTTGAGGTTAAAGACTTTATCAAACATTATCCCGATATGGTTAAAGGTGCTGAAAGAAACTTAGGGGATGCTTTTAATAGCTATGATTATCCCTCTGCTGAGTACATAGAGACTAGATTCAAATTTGATTTTGAAATGTCTCTAATACCTACTTTTGGAACTGATATCAGAATAAATGTATCTGAAGAACTAAGAGAGCGTATTGAGAATGATGCTATTAATAGAGCGAATAACAATATTAAAAGTGTCTTTAAAACTACCATTAATGCTTTAGTAGAACAGGTAGATCATGTAGCTGATAAGTTAAATGAGTATGACCCAAAAGATAAACAGAAAGGCTTTTTCAATAAAAGCAGTTTTGAGAAATTAAGAGAGGCTGTAGAAGTATTGCCTTCGATTAATTCTGATATCTTGGGTAATGATGCAACTATCAGTAAGGCTCATCAGAGATTAGTCTCTGTGTTCTCTACCATTGATTCTGTAGAGGCTCTTAGGGATGACTCTGAGGATGCTGAATCTAAGAGAAAGAAAGTAGCTGAGGAATTATCAGGTGCAGTCGGTGGACTTAAAGGTGGGTTTCTTGGGAAAGCCTTTGGAGGTAAGAAAAATGACTGAACTAGATAAAATCATTAAGGCACGTTCTAAGCTTATGAGAGGTCATGTAGGTATGGCAAGTATGCTACTACATCTTGACCTAGTAGAAGTTGATGCCAGTAAGTGTGAAACCTTAGCTACAGATGGAAGAAGGATTTTTTATAATCCTGTTTTTATCAATGAGATATCAGAAGAAGAACTGAAGGGTGTTTTAGTACATGAGGCTTTGCATTGTGTTTATGAACATATGCTAAGAAGAGGAAAGAACAGGCATCCTAAAGTTTGGAACATAGCTTGTGATTATGCTATCAACTCCTTCTTGGTTTATGACCTACATATGGAACTGCCTGAAGGTGGATTGCTAAAGAGGAAGTATCATAGAATGACTGCTGAACAAATCTATAGAATCCTGATTAATGATGAAGAGGCTCTTGAAGAATCCATAGATGGAATATTCACTAATCCAAAACCTAAAGGTAAACCTAAAGGTGAATCAGGAGGTGAATCAGGAGGTGAATCTGAGGGTGAATCAGGAGGTGAATCAGAAGGCGGTTCGGGTGGAAATCCAACTCATACAAAGACTGGTCAAAAAGTAGGAGATATTGATTTAGACTCAATACCTGATACTGTCGGTCAAGTGTGGGATGCTCAAAATGAGGATGGAAAACCATTAACTCCTTCTGAGTTAGGTGATCTAAAATCTGAACTTCAAAGGGCTGTATCAATGTCTGATAAACTTGAGAAATCTATGAGTCAAGATGGCACTTCATCTATGGGAAATAGAATGAAAGAGTTAAAGGAAGTAAAACTAGACTGGAAAGATTTACTAAGTGATATCTTACAATCTACTGTAGCTAATCAGAACACTTGGTCTAGGCTAAACAAAAGGCACTCTTGGAGAGGGGTTTGTTTACCTAGCAAGACCACTTCACCTTATGGTGGAGAACTGGTTGTAGCAATAGATACTTCAGGCTCAGTTTCACAATATGAACTCAATGTTTATGGTACTGAAATTCAGGCTATGGCTGAGGATTGTGGGATTGAAAGAATTAGAGTTTGCTATTGTGATACAACTGTCAGAAAAAATGCTGATGGAGAGTGGTGGGATATCTTTGATTTAGATCAAGGTGATGAACTCACTCTTAGAGCAAGAGGCGGAGGCGGAACACGTTTTGACCCTCCCTTCAATCTCTACAATGACTACTCGGATGATACTGAGAATGTTCAAGCATTTATCTACTTTACAGATGGCTATGGAAGAGCGAGTCAAGAAGTAGAACCTGACATCCCTGTAATATGGTGCGTAACTCACGAAAGCAGTTGGTCTGAAAGATTACCTTTTGGAGAGGTTATCTATGTTGATACTGCTGAATTCTATTAAATAGGTTGCGTTTTAAGGGTAGGGTATTTTTGGGTATGTTATGCCCTTACCCTACTCTTAGAATTGCATCTAGGCTCAACTGGTGAGCCGAACTGATAAGGAAAATGTGTGTTTTCCTCTGATGAGAGCAAAAATGCTTGAAATCAGTTAATTGAATAATCTTACTTAAATGGAGGAAATTATGAGTGAAGAATTATTAGAAGAGTCTGTTATATCTTTGGTCGATATATGTAATAACATTTATCGTCATGTGGATAGATCAGAAAGAAAAGAAATGTCGAAAGCTGATGTTGCATTGGTGGAGACATATAACCTACTGGTGGATATCAATCAAAAGAACTTAGATATCCTTTACCCTAAAAGACTGAAGGAGCGTAAACCAATAAGGTATTTAGCCTTGAGGCATAAAAGAATTGGAGACAATCTAATTATTGATGAAGTCTCTAAGGAGGTGTCTTATGAGTAAGCCAACAATAGAAGAAATGCGAGATCAGTTGAAGGCTTATATTGATGGAAGTGGTGATTGTCGTTGGTATTTTGAGAAAGATATGGTCGAATTAATATATCAAGGCGATATGGAGTGTTTTGTTTATTTAAACTTTAAAAACATGACCTTTGATACTGCTGACAGTCATAAATTAAATTGGTTGTTAGAAGAACTTTCTAAAGAAGGGATGGAGCATTTTATAAAGGAGAATGACTAATGGGTAAATTAGAAACAAAACCATTTACTTTGATAAAGAAATATGAAGATAGATTTGGTAGCAATGCGTTTAAGTTTGATGGCAAATATTTACTTTGTTCTCACACTTTTGCTAGTGGAAACCAAAATCATTTATTTTCAGATGATTGGAACATAAATTGTTGGGGTGAAATAGACAGTCGAGGGTTCGATACTGATAAAGATTATTACGCTCTTTATGAAGTGGCAAAAAACCCAAATAACAGAATTTATATTATTAAGGAGAATGACTAATGAGTAATATAATAAACTTCTATACCTTTATAGCTTTGTGTTGCTTAATTGGAATACCTTACGTCATTAAAACATTATGGGAAACTACAGATAAAATTATATTTGCTCTGTTCTTAGCCCTGTTTTGGTTTGTTTGTTTGATTCCAGTTGTCTTTCTTTTTGAAAGACTATTACATATGGGTGCATAATATGATTAAACATCTATTAGAATATTCCTTTCATTACTTATCAGGATTATTACTAGCCTTAGTAATAGTAATGGCATTTAACGTATAGGAAAATAAAAGAGCGCGTCTTGCTTGGCTTTATAGCTGAGTGAGACGTGCTTTTTTTTTGTCTAAAATCTAGCTGATATTAGAGATACAGAAAAGTAAACTTCGCTCTCTGCAAAATAATATTTACTGGTATGTTGTATTTATTGGTGTTTCTCTGTTTGGTCAAAATAAAAATATGGATGCCTAGTAAATAAAAATATTTTTTCTCGGATACAAAAACTAGGTTTTGCACAACATCTAGTGGTTTTCTTTTTCTTAGATACCATATGTTGTGTTTATTCTTGCAAGATGCTATCAGATAGTCTAATATTCTTACTTAACCATTACTCATAAAATGGTTATCCTCCAAATCTACATAGTTAGATTATTAGGGCGGTTCTCTGAGTACCCTTAGAACTGCCCTTTTTTATGCTCAATCCAAAAAAAAATTCTATGTAGATAGTTTAATGAAAACAGAATTTATTGATGCGCACCTCTCTGAAACCCCTGTAAACAAAGGAAAGTTTTTAGACTCATTCTAAAAAAAAAGCCAAAAACACACCAAAAACAATCTAAATTTTAGTCATTCTTCTATTTTTCGTTAAAAAAAAATTCCAAATTCTCTTTCTAAATCAATAACTTATGGTGTCATGGTATAATATAAGGGTACTAAGAAGTACGCGATCTTTAACAACTAGACTCTAACGAGAAAACTTAATCTAAATTAATAATTGGAGAAATAATATTATGAGTATTAAAAATAAAACAAAAAACCAAGAAGGTTTGTTTGAAGAAATAGAATCCCTATCAGAAAATATGTCAACTACAGAACAAATGAATTTGGCATACGAACTGGTTTTAAGGGCATTAGGTGATGAGTTAGAAGATGGCAGTAGTTTTGCAACAGACATTAAATACTACTATCGACCAACATATCCACCATCAAGTCCTGATTGGTCTGAATCTAAAGCAAAAGAGCAATCGTTTGCTTGGATGTTTCATGCTTTGATGTATCTTGTATATAAGGGTGTAGATGAATATTCAGAAGATCATCCTGAAAATATGAAAAAAACCTATGGAAATCATTATTTGTCTCTGTCTGATTTCATTCGCTGTGGTGAATGTGATTCGGAGATACTATAATCAAGGAGGTACTTAGACCCACATTAGAGAAATCTAGTGTGGGTTTTTTTATGCCTGTAGTGTTGGTATTGCGTCATGCGAATCCCGTCTAAAAAGCTCGAAAAAACGCCAGAAAGCTCGAAAAAGCTCAAACGAATGGATGCAAGCCAATAAATATAATAGACTGGTAAATATTTACTTTGGCTTCCAAGTTACCTGGTCAACCCGTAGTATTTGCACCTGTTCCACATGGAACAATACAGCTTTCTTTTTGATTGCATAATGCCTATACTTGTAAGATGTTTGCAGTAATAAGACACACCTACGAGATAGATAAGCCCAAAACAGAAAAGCCTAAAGAGTATTTTATAAGTGCTGAATGGAAACATTATGTTTGGATTTTTGAAAAAGAAGTGGATGCTTTAGCTTTTGCTATTACCTTATTAGACAACCCCTTACTGCAAGCCAATGAACATTATTTAGCCCACGCTATAGAGAGCCTTCAAGAAAGGAGATATTGGCAAACAGGTAGAGAAAGTGTGGCTATTGGTGAAATTATTGACAGCCCTGAAATTATTTATGGAGAACCCCAAGATGAAGAGTCTATTCATTAGATGCTCTGAAGAGGAACACGAACTTGCTCATGCGCTAGCAAAAAGTGAAAGTCGTTCCTTGAACAAGCAAATCATACACATGATTCAAAAAGAATCAGAAAAACAAAACATAAAGGTCAAAGATGATTCTGTAGGCTATGATGCCAATGGTAGTCCTGTTGAAGAACCTAAGCTTGGTTTAACAGGGCTTCTTCAAACAAAGAAACAGGAGAGTCATAGCTAACATAGTAGTAGCTAGTCAAAGCCTCTGCACATTTCTTCATTACTTTTATCTCAACAGACTTTAATTTTGTTGGTGATTGCACCATCAGTTTCCAAAAGTGGCTCTCTAACTTTTTCCCGCAAGACTGTTTCAGATGTCTTTGCACCCCAATCAAGACACAGCTTCGTGGGATCGGAGATAAATAATATTTACCAGTAGATGATCTTTCGTCAAATGAATTGCTGTTTAAGTGCATCCCTTTTGAAATCAAGCCTAGATACTTATCGCAAACGCTATGTTGCCTCTCGTCTAAATGCTTTTCCAAAAAAAGAATGTCGATTAAGTGTTGATCATAAACAATGGCTCTACCAATATTGCTATTTTGATATTTGACTATACCGACTTTGTGCCTATCGTGAAGTTGTTTGTTGCCTATGTCGTTAACATAAGTTTTACAACTCCCAATTGAAATTGTCCTCGACTTCTTCTGCTTCACTATATCTCCCATTGACAGGATTGAATGTTAATTTTGCCATACCTATTTTGCTTTGCCATCCCCAACGCGCCTTCCAACAATGAACCTCAACACTATCCTCACCTCTGTAAATTGTCAAACCCATGTCAGCTTTTGAAAACCAAGCCATGCTTTTTGCTATGTCTACTCCTGTAACTACATTTTTCTTTCCATCCTTTTGAAAAGGCTTTGTTGGATGCGCCACAAAAAAGCAAATTATTTCATGTTGCTTACAAAACAACTGCACTTTGGTCAACATATCAGAAACCATATCAGTTTCTAATCCCTTATGAGAAGTGTGAATAAAGTTAAAAGGGTCTATCACTAAAATTCTACAGCCTGATCTCATAATTGCCGAACTTGCTTTTTCAAGAATGGATTCAATCGTGGGTAAACCACCATCCATGTAGTCTTGGAAAAGGATATGTTCCTTAATCCAATGTTCTGCAAAGTCTTTTTGTTCTTGACTCATTCTTTTGTTTTGTCCTTCAAAAAATGGCAAACCAGTCAATAATTGCGCGAGTTGAACCGAATGAAGTGCAACAGGTTTCTCGAAGGAACAGAACACTGTTTTCCACCCGTAATTCTTACCAACATTTACTATTAACTGATCTAAAAAAGCTGACTTACCATCTCCTGGATAGCCCGAAACGATATTCAGCATACCTGTTTGTAGTGTAAATAATTCGTCAACTGAGTCAAAACCTGTGCTAACCCCTTTGGGTACTCCTTGTGAATAAAGAGACTGAAATTCCTCTGTGTAATGCTCAATATCATTCAAGCCATGCAAAGGTATTGGAGGTGCATTTAAAATAGCATTTCTAACAGCCTCTTTGTCTGCATTTAATAACAACTCATTTGCATCTTTGTTGCCTTCGTAATCAACTCTATAACATCTAGCTTTGTTAAGCCTTCTTGACAACTCATTTGCTAAGATATCTCCCGAACTGTCCGTATCGGTAGCTAGGATTATTCTCCCGACATTCTCAAACTTTTCCCTCTCTTCCCAAACATACTTAAATCTTCCATCCTCAGATGGGTCTACCATATTATCAGTAATTTTTGAGGGCGCTCCATTAGGAACTGAATAGACCTTGATGTTGGCATACTCACTAAAACTTTCTAAAATGGCTAAACAATCTAATTCGCCTTCAGTAATTACTATCGTATCTTCTATCGTTTCAAGACTGTCATTATGTATCTGTCTACCCCAAAGTTTTGTGGCATTATTTTCCCACCAAAAATCTTTTGTTCCGTTAGCACTTCGATACTTGATTGCTTCGTACTCATCAGGAGATGTGGCTGAGGGGAAAGTAAAACCTATGACTGGTTTATTATTTTTTTCCACCACGAGACAGCCAGCTCGTTCTGCCGTTTCTAAACTTATGCCTCTCTCAGCCAACCAAGCTATGCTTTTTTTTGAGGCTGTTTGCTGTTTAATCTTTACTGGTATTTTTGGTTTAGTGCCATTCATTTTTGTTTTCATTTGTATTATTTGTCCTGTTGTTTTAATCAAGCCCTCAACTCCGCAATGATGGCAATAGTAAATTATTTTTTCATTATCAGCATTAACAGACAATGGTTTATCTCTCCGATTCTTTTTTCTTGTGTGCTGACAAACAGGGCAAGATAGTTTGTATTGACCAGTACCTTTACTGTTTATTTGTGAGTAGATTGTTCGGTCTACATCAGACCTTTCATTTTGTTGTTGACTTAACATAGTTATCCTCTTATTATCTGTATACTTATTAGTAAGTAAACACCTACTAATATTAAAAACTTAGTAAGTATCTACCTACTAAGAACCCCAACCACAAAAGATTCATCTATAAGATTAGCTATCTTATTGGATATTTTTTTTCTTGATATGATTGGATGATCGACCATGCTTATTACGCTCTCTTGTACCTTATTGCTATCAATATCGTTTCTATCACATAAAGTTACAAAGTCTTTGGATTTAAAGTAATTTAGTGCCTGAATTGCTTTTTCTTCATCTTTACTAGCTACATCTCTTATTGCTTGTTTCACAATCAAACTGTCTATTTTTACCCTGTGTTTATCCATGTGAAAATAATAGACCAAGAGTTTGACATTTGCAAGACATAGATTTAACATAGACTTGTCATAATAAATAAACGAGAGGTATAGAATTGAATTACGAAATAGAAAAGAAAGTGCCTGTTCCTCCAAGAAGAGGCAAGCCCATCAAATATGATTTACCCCTAGATAAAATGAAAGTAGATGACCATATAAAAATCAATGTATCCAAAGTACAGATAAAGAAAGAGGCAAAACTAATCAGAAATACAGTCCTTAGATTCAAATACAAAAACCCAACAATGGATTTCACAGTCAGAGCCTTAGAGGATGGCATAGGCATCTGGAGAACCAAGTGAAGTATACCAACAAGCACAACGTACCAAGTGAAATAATTAGAGCCTTAAACAACGATAGTTATTCAAAGGGTGATTCTGTAATTTCTGTAACAGGATTATTACAGCCTCCACAAATTAGACTGTTAAACAAAAAACACTATGAAGATATTACTATTGATGTTTCAGACGAAATATGGAAACTACTAGGTCAAAGTGTTCACACGATATTAGAGCGAGCCAATGAGGACAATGAGGACACGATTACAGAGCAGAGGATGTATGCTGGCATCAAAGGGTGGAGAATAAGTGGTCAGACAGACAGCATTTCAGTTTCAGAGGGCATTTTAAAAGATTATAAGGTTACTTCAGCATGGTCTGTTGTTTCAGCCTTAACAGATGGCAAGCCTGAGTGGGAACAACAACTCAATTGTTATGCTTGGCTTAATAGAATGAATAGCGGTCAAGAGATTAAGGCATTGCACGTTATAGCCATTGCTAGAGACTGGAGCAAGTTTCAACATCAAAGAAGTAGTGGTAACTATCCTATATCTCCTGTAGCAGTAGTAAACATTCCAATGTGGGATAAAGACAAACAAGAATCCTTTATTGAAGAGAGGGTTGCTTTGCATCAACAGGCAGAGGCAGACCATGTAATCAATGACATATTACCAAAGTGTAGCGACATAGAGACTTGGAAAAAAGAGGATACTTACAGGATTATAAAGAAAGGTAGAAAGTCAGCAGTCAGAGTTTTGCATTCACAAGAAGAGGCAGACGAATATTTAGAAAAACAAAAAGATACCAAAGGCTTGAGCATTGAAATTGCTAAGGGTGTCTCTACTAGGTGTGAAAGCTACTGTAGTGTTTCAGAATTTTGCAAACAATTTAACAAGGAGGAACTATGAAATTTATCATTACAACATATGCAACTTGCGACTTTCAATACGAAGTAGAGGCTGACTCTAAAGGAGAGGCGGAAGATCGTTTTTACGAAAGCAATCACAAAGAACTCAATGATGGTCATCCAACAGATATAAGGGATGAAACGATTGATACTGTTAATAAAATAATAAAGGTGGAATTATGAGTAGAGATATAACAGAACAAATAGACGATGATTGCAGAGACTACTTTGGACATACTCATTGGGTGATTATCAGCACCTTGTCTGACCAAGAGAAAGTTGGTCTTGACACAGTTGCCGATATAGAAACCTATAATGGGGTTCAAGTGGCTCTTTACCATGACGATGATCGCAAGAGAGAATACACCTTTGAGATGGACACTACTGTCACAGAACAATGCAAAATAGTAGCTAAATCGCAAGAGGAGGCTGAGGCTATTATGCTTAGTGGTGATGCAGAGTGGGAAGAGATAAAATCTCAAGGTGGAGATTGGGACTGTATTTGCGAGGAGGTGGATCATGAGTAGAGATATCACTGAGATCATAGACGATCATTGCAGAGAGCAGTTAGATCATTCTAACTGGGTAATACTTAGTACATTATCTGACCAAGAAAAAGTGGGAATTGAAACACAAGGTATATTTAAAACATATCAGGGAGTTGATGTCCTTTTTTATTGGGATGAATTAGAGGGAGAAGAATTATGAGCGAACTAACATTCAAAGAGATTTGGGAAACATTATATGCAGTAGATGTATCAAAGCATACTGAAAAGAAGATGCAGTTTACATATCTGTCATGGGCTAGAGGGTGGACATTAATGATGGAATCGTTTCCTCAAGCAAAGTATAACTTCATTGATTTTGATGGAGTACCTTATAGGTTACTGGCTGATGGAACAGCAGAAGTAATGACTTCAATTAAAATTGATGAGCATGAAAGAAGTATGATTCTTCCAATCATGGATAACAAAAACAATGCTGTAGTTAATCCGAACTCAAGACAAGTTAATGATAACAGGCAAAGATGCTTAGTTAAGAATATGGCTATGATTGGTTTAGGAATGTCTGTCTTTTCACAATGGGATGATCATTTACCAAGCGAAGAAAAAGATGTTCAGCCCAAAGGAAAAAAGCCATTAACAAAAGAAGAACCCAAGAAAGAAGAAGTAGAGGAAGTAGATGATACATATACTTTAAAGTGGGCTGACAGTTTTGTTGATGCTTTTGAAAAGGTAATTATTTTCCAAGACTCAAGAGAGGATTTAGTTAATAGATGGAAAGAAAAAACAAGTGAAATAGGGATGCTTGAAACAAAATTCCCTGAACAAAAAAAGCGGTTGGATAAAATCTTTAAAACTCGTAGTAGCGAGATAAATGAAAAATCTAACCAAAGCCAAACAACGGAGGAATAACCTATGGCATATGAAGAAAGACTACAATCTGATGGACAGATTTACACAAACAACTTTAAAGAAAGTGATAAACAGCCCGACTGGACAGGGAAGGTCACATTAACCAAAGAGATACTAAAAGAATTGGTAGAAAAAATGAGATCAGAACAAGCCAATGGTGTTGATATGAGAGTTGCCTTGTGGGATAGGGTATCAAAGAATGGTAATTCGTATAAATACGCACGACTAGATGTGAACAAAGAGCAAAGAAGGGAACAGCAGAAACCCGCACCTGTAAAACCAAAGGTAGAGGAATTTTCTGAAGATGATATTCCATTTTAGGTCTATCCTAACTAATGACTCTTTAGTGGTTTAAGTCTTAAAAGCGAAATCACTACTAACAACGGGAGAGAGCCTATGACTGGATTTGAATTATTTGAGTATGACGAAAGCCAAAGCTATGAGGCAAATTATAGCAAGTGGAGACTGATGAATAATGACGAAAGAATGCAAACTGGTGATAAGGAACTCACAGAAAAACAAGCAATAAAAATTTTCAAGAATTTACACGGGAAAAGAAATACTAATAAACCAGTAAATATTATTTATTGGTGGCAACGAACCAACTGGAAGAAAGATGAAAACCTATAACTATGACGGATATGAACAAATACTAGAAAATGTTAAAAGCATAATTCAATCAGAGCCTTTAACTGAGGTTGAGAAAGACAGCCTGATAACAAAGATAGATACGTTTCAAGACGAAATAGAAAACTTGTTAATGGGAAGAGGAGCAAGAGCAGTCTCTTATGATAGGAAAGACATACTAAACAAGCTAGAAAAATGGCAAAGACAAATGGAATCAAGCGAGAAAAAGATTGCAGAGCATGAAATGCACATAGAACAACTAGAGATAAAGATAGAGCAATTAAATAACTACAGTATAAGGTTGCCATAAATGACAAAGATTTTTAGAAAACGTGAGTGGGAGAAAGCAGATAGTATCAATCCCTCACACTACAAAGATACAGACATAGAATTTATTGAGTATGCGAAAGCGACAATGACGAAAGAGGGTTTTCAAGGCGCTCTAGAATTTAATATGAAAAAGTATATGCACAGATGGAAAAATAAAAATGGTGTGGAAGATTTAAAAAAACTGAAATGGTATTTAAACAGACTAATACAGGAGATAGAACTATGAATTGTTGGCATTGCAGTAATGAATTACTTTGGGGAGGAGACAATGATGTTGAAGATGATGAGGGTAACGAAGTAATAGAGACTAATCTATCTTGTCCTAAGTGTGAGACTCTTGTTTTGGTTTACTGCAGAGTAAACAATCTAACAGAGAAAGAAAATGATTGATGCTGAAGAATCTTGGATGCAACAAATTAGGAATATTGCTCCTATTATAGAAAAAACAGAGTACGAAGTCTTTAAGTGTGAGGCTGAGGTTAAGAAACTCCATGCTACATTAAAGATGAAAGCATTAGGAACTGGCATGAAAACATCTTCTGCTCAAGAAACGTGGGCTGAATCGCAACAAGAACTCTATTTGGCTAGATTAAAGGTTGGAGTATCTAAAGGCGCTTTGTCTGCTTTAAAGATCAATCTAAAGGCACTAGAGATAGGTTTTGAAGAGTGGAGAACCAAGATGGTTAACGCTAGAGAAGAACGCAAAAGATATGGCGCTTAAAGGCAGAGCGCCAAGCACAGAAGAACTTACTCATATGGGTAGGGTTGTAGACATAGGATGTATCGTCTGTAGAAATAATGGCTTTATAACCCCTTGTGAAATTCATCACATAAATGGTAAAACACAACCTAACGCACATTTTGAAGTGCTACCCCTTTGCTTTGCTCATCACCGAATGGGAAGTGGTAAAGAACCAATCAGCAGACACCCCTATAAGAAACGATTTGAAAAAGCCTATGGAACTGAACAAGAGTTGCTAAAGCAAGTGCAAGAAAAGCTAGAAAATGACATACCTTTTTAACCTACTGCTACATTGTGTGCGCCATTCGTTTTAGCCTGGAAGCGAAAATTAATATTTACTGGTATATGATAAACATTGAGAAAAACAAGATTTACAACGAAAGCTGTTTAAAAACAATGGAAAGAATGGATGATGGCGCAGTTGATCTTGTTATTACTTCTCCACCTTACAATATGAACCTAAGAATTAGAAATGGTGAGTATTGCTCAAGACAAATAGTGGATGAATTTAGTACGAAGTACCAAGACTTTTCAGATAACTTACCCATTGAAAAATACAATTCATTTCATACAAAGGCTTTAAGAGAGTTATTACGAGTTAGTAATCTTGTTTTTTATAATATACAGATTGTGACTGGTAGCAAAAGATCAGTTTTTAAAATGATTGGAGATTTCTCTGAATACTTAAAAGATATTATTATTTGGGATAAGGGCGTTTCACAACCCGCTATGCAAGAGTTGGTACTAAACAGACAATCAGAATTGTTATTGGTGTTTGAAAAAGATAATGCCATTAGCAGACAGTTTAAGACTGCTAACTTTGATAGAGGCACATTAAACGATATTTGGCACATACCTAGAAGTAAGGAGAAAGAGAATTCTCATGGTGCAGTTTTCCCACCTAAGTTAGTTGCAAAAATACTAACTAATTTTAGTGATGAATCGAGTTTAGTTTATGACCCATTTATGGGAACTGGCACTACTGCTCTTGCTTGCAAGATGTTGAAAAGAAACTATATAGGAAGTGAAATCAACAAAACATACATAGATATTTCAGATGATAGGCTAGGAAACTCAGGGCAAATGTGGATATTTTAATTACCAACTGCTGTGTTATGTCATGCGTTAGGTTTTGTTTTACCATTTATGTATTAATATTTACCAGTCTACTATATTTATTGGGCTAGAAAGCCGACAGCAGTATTATGAACACGAATACAGACACGAACACTAACTTAGAGGTTATAGATGAAAACAAGTAGCGCGAAAGCAAAAGGAAGAAAACTCCAACAATGGTTTGCTAAATTATTAGTGGATGCTTTAGGGTTGGATGAAGAAGATTTAGAGAGTAGACCTATGGGAAGTCAGGGTGAAGATATCATTATGGGTAAGCAATCAAGGAATCGCTTTCCCTATTCTGTAGAGTGTAAGAACCAAGAGCGAGTTAATGTTTGGACATCCTATGAGCAAGCAAAGGAAAACTGCAAAGGATATGAGCCATTGTTGGTTATTAAAAGAAACAGGAGCAAGCCATTAGTGGTAATGGATGCTGAACATTTTGTAAGTTTATTTAAAGGTGAAGATGATGATGCTTGAAGAGCAACTGAGAGAACAGCTAGAGGAAAGAAAAAAGAAATGGTGGGGATGGCATAAGGAGAATCCTCAAGTGTGGGAAAAGTTTAGAGAGTACACATTAGAGGCTATAGCAACAGGTAGGAATCATTATTCTCATTGGGCTATAGTCAATCGGATTAGATGGAACAGGGAAATAGAAACGAAGGGTGGAGAATTTAAGATTAGTAATGACTACATTTGCTTTTATGCTCGACTGTTTCATGCCAAACATCCTGAACACAATGAATTTTTTAAACTAAAGCCCTTGAAAGAAGAAAAGTTAATTGCTGACTTAGTTACCCAAAGAGATCATTGGAACGTTAGCTTTCTCCCTCAAAGCGGGAACAATGGCTAATCGTCTATCTCTATCCAACTCCAGTTCTCTCATCATGTCTGACTTAGCAGAAAGGGATATATCTGTTCTCTGCATGAGTCTGTCTCTTCTCTTTCTATAGTTTGCCATATATCTATTAATGGCATTAACCTGAGACTTAACTTGGAAAGTTCCCTTGTTGTGTTCTCTGTAAGCAGTAAGTTCGTCATATCTCTTTTGATCTTTTAATTTATTCAGGGTAATTGTTGCTTTCTCTACCTCTGATCTGAGTTCATAAAACTGTTGCTGTAAACCGCCAGACTTGTCCATATCAATAAATAATCTTTTTAATACTGGTATATCGTTTATGTTTGGGGGAATGAGTGGTGTGCCAGTAATACTTCTTGTAAATACATCTATGATATCTAGGACATAACCGCCAAGCGTTCCTGTGTAGCCATTGATAACGTGTTCTATTTTGATAGGCGATATGTTCATAGCCTCGCCTATAATCCTAGCTAGTTCATTGCTAGACTTTCTTGATTGATATCCTGGTAAAGATTTCTGCTGATAGTAAGGAACAATCTCTGAGTTGGTAAAGCTGTTTCTGTTCACCATCACCTCAAAGATAGGCTTAACTGCTTGTATGCTTATATCTCCTGATAAGATGGGTATATTAGCTGATGTTCCTATTTGTCTTGTGATAGATTTAAGTGGGTCTTTCTCAACACCTCTGCCAATTGTTGCATCTATTAATCTCTCAGGAATTGCTTTGAATAACATTCCGACTTCAAACGGAATAGGAATCTTGATTGGGTAGCCTGTGCCAGTTGGAATAATCCAGTTGTCATCTCTGACTTCTCGCTTCACTTCCTTGTATTCGTCAGTATCTGATACCAGTAAATAATATAATGCTGTCGCAGCGATCATTGCCGAAGCCCTCAAAGCAAACTTCCTTTGTATTTTATTCTTCACATCATTCAGGGTTTCTCCCTCTTGAAGTCTATCTGTGGCTGAATATTGTCCTGAAGCAGAACGATACAAGACATCAAGACCTTGAATCCTAGCGTTCATAAATGGTATGGCAGATGTCACAACCCTAAACATTGGTGATAATCCCCTTCGACCAAAGTTGATAATCTCTAATGCTTGATAGGCGGCTTCAGATTGTGCCTCTGCTTCACTTCCACCTCTCTTCTTCATGTCCTTATAAACCGCTTCATAAACAGCTAAACGAGTTGCACCATCAGACTTAGTGGTTAATGCTCCCAGCCCATCCCATAATTTATAAAAGGCATCTTCTGCATTCAATCCATTATCAGGTGATAATCCTTTTTGCCTTCTGGCTCTATCCATTAGTTGCTTAACACTACCTTCATCATTTTGGAAATCATACCCACCTACTACTCCAAACTTTTCTAGATCAGACATATCAGCAAACATATTTCTTACTGTATCAATTATTGGGGTATAGCCATCTTCTCCAAAACCTAGTGGTGCGCCTGAAGTTACTGCTGCTGAAAGGGTATCTCTAAGCAAGTTGACAACAACAAAACCTGGATCACGAGTTACTGTGTCTCTAAGTATGGCTGAAGGGAAAGCTAAGAAACGAGTAACTGCATCTGTTTTAACTCCACCAATGGCTTGTATTCCATGAAACAGTTCAACATCATCTATTTCCCAATATTGTTTTTGACCATTTTCAAAAGAAAATATAGTATTAAGATTCCCTGCTTTCTTGTCTTGAGGGCTAACCCTTCTTGCCTCACCCATTGTTTCTAAACTCTCTAAAAGCTTAACTGTGCCATCATTTTTCATAGCACCCGTTAAGATTGATAATGAGTTTCTAGCGATTGCCTCTACAGGATTAACATTAATCTCTCTCTGAGAGCCTTTCATTTCAATGTTTAATGGGTTATTAGGTAATGAGCCACCACCAATAGTAGGAGCAGTAATCCCCTCATCATCTACCATCTCTCTATAGAAAGGATAATAACTGGATTGTTCTTGCCAAAGAATTGCTTGTTCTTTACTTAACAAACCTTTGTCCTCAGCAAAAGCAATTAATTGGTTGTTCCAATTTTGATAGTTTTCATAAGCCTCAACAACACTTTTGTATTTTGTTTCAATAACTCTGATTTGCTCTAGGTCTTTAGGTGTAATAGGTGTTTCAAACTCTCTGCCTTCTTGTTGTAGTTTCTGAACCCTTTTTAACTTGGCATATATACCAAAGACTTCTTCTAGGTTGACACTTGGGTTTGCATACAATGGAGCCATGATTTGCATAAGACCACCCGTTCCTTTGTTGCCAGCAATAAATGGATTGTAACGAGTTTTAATTTCTAAGGCTTGCACATTTGTTAAAGCCTCTTCTCCTTCTATTGTGCTAATTGGAGTACCAATCATTAACATAGATTGAAAAACTCCTCTGGCTCTATCGCCCATTCTTAAAGCAGCCATTACTGATGTAGAAGCAACATTATTAGCAAGCATTACTGTTTCTGCAGCTTTTGCTGCTTCTTCTTGTGTCCAAGCTTGTTTTGTTTTTGGGTTTTTTCTTCTCTTGCCTGTTCTTTCATCTATTCCTAAATACCATTCTGTCGTTTGACCAGCTAACATTTTTTTAGCAGACTTATCTAATTTATCTATATAGTTTTGGCGTGTGTCTTTAAATGCTTTCCTAATGTTTTCTACTGGATTTTTAATTACATCTAAAAGCCTAACTCCAAATGGTTGTGTTGGCTCTGGAGACTTCCCTGTTCTTTTAATAACATCATTAAACTCTGATGGGATAGATGCCCTTGAGAATAGAGGAATATTCTTTGGAGGCATTGGTGCTGTAGCATCTTCATTGAAGTCTATAGCAGCCTTTAATGCGACATCTGAGGCATTTATATTATAAATAGGTATCTCCCCTCTAGGAGTTTGTTTGACGATCTCCTCCGCCCTATCAACGGCTTCTCTGAGTTTTATGTTCTCACTTGTGTTTTCTTCGGTAGCAAATCGAGATGACTCTTGCAAAAGATTTACACCACTACGATCACCAAGAGACTCTCTTAACGCATTGCCTATTTCTATTCTGTCAACTGATAACATATCTTGACCAAGACTAAGAACCTCAGATAAAGCAGTATTTTGTTTTGCTGGAACACCAAGCAATTCTCTTATTATCTCAACAAACTCATTCCATACAGATTTTTTACCTTGAGGAGCATAAGGTATTTTTTCTAAATATTGTTGGAAATCTAAGTCTGTTAGACCATAAGTAATTAACTCAAGTATTTTGTCTTTATCAAAAACTGGATGAGTTTCTCCAATAATTTCATATTGATTATATCCTTTAGAAATTAAATACTGCATTCGATCTAAAGTAGAACCATAGCTTGAATCCAATTCACCTCGACCTTCTCTATAAATCTGATTCATTTCATCTTGAATGCTGTTTTGATGATCTATTAATCTATCTCTTAACCTTGAAAAACCCTCATAAGCTTTTTGTGATTTAGGTGTTCCTAAATAAGACCTTCGACCTGCTTCAAACAAAGGTATTGTAGCTCCATGTATTGCTTCGTGCAGTATTACTCTATAGTTTAATCCAGAAGCGGTATTGAAATTGTTTAAATAAATATCAATGTCTTGAGTAGCACCACCTGTATCTGTTGGCTGTGACGGCTTATGTAACGCAACACCTTTAGATTCACCATTTAAAAAATGGTCTGTAAGAATTTGCCTTGCTCCTACTTTGTTTCTAATTAAATTAACAGTTTCATCTGTAAAATGAGTGTTATTAACAGATTTACTGCCTTTGCTGTCACCTTGTATAATATTAATGGAATAAGTAACACCTTGTCTTTCAAACTTCATTAACTGTTCTTTAACTTTTCTAGCAATGATTGATAAGTTTTTATCTTCTTTTGCTATAACATCCATAACCTCAGTTAAAGACTTTCCTTTTATTTTAGAAAGCACTTCATATGGGGGAAAATCTACAGG
>Ga0209337_1001364_pt1 | contig 18602 bp, 16 predicted proteins | sample LinPmetageLP53_FD_184044 | JGI IMG/M metagenome (GOLD analysis project Ga0209337, IMG submission 184044) | Marine viral communities from the Pacific Ocean - LP-53 (SPAdes) (version 2) | ecosystem: Environmental > Aquatic > Marine > Oceanic | place: Pacific Ocean | collected 2010-02-08 | reverse complement strand
CTCCTTTGGGCCATTTGCTAGACCTGATGGTGAGTGGGGTGTGGACCTTCCTGCAAATGGTGATACAATAAATCTTGGTTCTAGCACTGATTTTAACTTTGCTGGTGATTTTTCCATTGAAATGTTTATTATGGATAATTCAACAGATGGTATAATATTTTCTAGCCATAAACAGGGCGATGCATCAGGATATTATATGTATAATAGACCTTTAAGATGGGATATGTTTAACGCTGGCAACGGTTTTAATTTAGGTAATGACAATAATCCGCCTGTGGGGGTCTGGTATCATTTTGTTATTTCAAGACAAAGTGGTTCAATGCGTGGTTTCATTGACGGTGTTTTAAAGGCAGTTGTTTCTAACTCATCAACTATCAACAGCAGTGCCTATGATTTTATGATTGGTGGTGCTTCAAATTCTAGTGGAAATTTGGATTTCACACCTGCTGCAAAAGTATCAAACTTCAGGATTGTAAACGGTTCTTGTCCAACAGCTTATCAAACATCAAGCACAACGGTAGGTGCAACTATTTTTGCGGTTCCGACAGGAAAACTCACGGCAGTAACAAACACTAAACTACTGACCTGTCAAAGCAACAGGTTTGTTGATAATTCTGCTTCTGCTCACACGGCTACACCAACAGGCAATGTAGCCATATCAGCATTTGGCCCATTCCTAACTGACGCAGTGTATGACCCTGCGGTGAACGGCGCATCAGCATACATGGATGGTACTGGTGATTATTTGTCAATGGATGGCCCCGGCACTTTGGGGGCAAGTGCTAATTGGTGCATGGAGTGTTTTTTTTATTGTAATGATAGGGACCCCGGTATTGCTAGGATTATGAGTGTCAATGAAGCTACGGATGCAGATGCCTTTACGGTGATGAGAATTAGTAACAATAGTAAATATGAGTTTTATTCGGGCGGCGGTTCATCGTATGCATACAGTAATAAAATTGGCGCTGCTAACTTCAATGAGTGGACGCATATTGCAATGACAAAGTCTGGAACAACTGTTCGTGCTTTTGTTAACGGTATTAAACTGTGGGAAGCAACGCATAATGCCACGAATGTCATAGCTAAATTAATTACTGGTTGGGGTTATGGGTCTGAATATTTCCCCGGATACATTTCTGATGCGAGATTTGTAAATGGTTCCTCTGTTTACACAGGCAATTTCACACCACCAACAGCCCCTCTCACAGCTATCACCAACACCTCACAACTATTGAACATGGCAAATGCACAGGCGATTGACAGTGCCGCCCAGAGTAATATGTCGCTGCATGGTGATGCAAACACTAGTACAGACCAAGCTAAATTTGGCGATACGTCTTTACATTTAGATGGCACTGGTGATTTTTCCGCAGGGTCAGACACTTCTGTTGGACATTTTGGAGCAGGTAATTTTACAGCAGAATGTTGGGTTTATCCCACTGCTTCACCAAATCAACCTATTATCATGGGTCAGTGGAACGGGAGTTACTCTTGGGCAATTCAAATGAGTAATGACAGTTCAAGAAATCTTAGATTTTTAACTTCGTCAGTGGGTGACCAAGTATCGTCTACGGCAGTAGCACTTAACCAATGGTCGCATGTAGCTCTCGTGCGAAACGGGAATACCTTTAATCTTTACCTCAACGGAACTTCTGTTAAAAATGTAACAAATTCAGCTGCATTACTTGCATCTACGGATGCTTTTACCATTGGAAACAATGCGGGTGGTGGACAACCTTTCCAAGGATATATTGATGAAGTGCGTATAAGCAAGTTTGCTCGTTACACCAGCAATTTTACAGCACCGACAGAAGCCTTCGCAGATAAAGGACAGTAAAAATGAAGATAGCAAGATTAGATGGCAGCACCATAGCTGAAATAGCAGAACACAAGTCTCTGTTTCCCAACACTAGCTTTCCTGCGTCTGGCCCTGACAGTAATTGGTTGGCGGCTAATAGCTGTGCTGAGGTGATTACGTTCTTAGCTTATGACTCAGCTACTCAGAAGAACGAAAGTGTCACGCCTTATCTGTCTGGTGGCAAGGTGTACACGCGCCGTGTTACTGATATGACAACAAGTGAAAAGGCAGCGGTGGTAACGGCGGCTAACACTGAAGTAGCTACACGTAACAGAGCAGAACGTGACAAGCGGTTGGCAAGTTGTGATTGGGTAGTAACCAAGGCGCTAGAGAGCGGCGGTTCTGTGCCGTCCGCATGGTCAACTTACCGCACAGCACTACGTGATATTACCACTCACTCTAACTGGCCCAACCTAAACTATCCTAACATAAATGGTAGCGGGGGCGATTGGCCTACGGAACCTAGCTAATGGATATCAATTGGACATTAGTAACAATAGCAGGAGCATTACTAGCACAGGGTGCTGCTGTAGTGTGGGCAGTGTCCAGTATGGTATCAGATATACAGTATAATATGGATAACATAGCTGACATAGAAAACAGCACAGCAAGACTAGCTGATGATATACATGAGAATGACGTAATGATTGCACGTATTGATGCAAATGTAGAGGCAATTAAAGGGGCGTTAAACGTACTAATAAAGCGCGAACACGCACAGAGGTAACTACATGATAGACCCTGTAACGGCTTTTGCCGCAGCTAATGCCGCGTTTAAAGGCGTGAAGATGTTAGTTGGCGCTGGCCGTGAGATGCAGGACGTTAGCAAACAGCTTGGGCAGTGGTATTGTGCTGTTGCGGATATAACCAAGGCAGAAACCCAACGTAAAAATCCAACGTGGTTAGATAAGAAGACGCACGGAACTGATAACATAGAACAACAAGCTATGGATATCGTGATCCGCAAGAAAACCCTGATGGAGAAAGAAAAAGAAATTAAATTTATGTTGGACTACAGGTTTGGTTTGGGCACATACGATGAAATGTTAGGTATGCGACGTAAGATACGCGCAGATCGCGAAGAAACGGTGTATCGTGCCATGGAAGCAAAACGACAGATACAAAACAATATGGCTGTAGGTGGGTTAATCTTTGGTATAATTGGTTTCTTAGGGGGCGGCATTTATTTAATAATGTTGGCAACACAATGATAAAAGTCTTAATGTTGTCTGCAACGCTTGCAGGAGTAGCCAACCCCACTCATGTTCAGTGCCACTTATGGAAACGGTTTACGGACGGAAACGGTCAAAAAGTTTGCGTTTACAGGTTCACAGCGGGATATGGTGGCTTGGGGTATCATTACCCTACAAAAAGTTTTTCCGAATGCCCGAAGGTTTTTAGTTGTCTTTATGAAAAGAAGGACAAACGCCCAAGTTTGTCTGAAATACTAGACGGTATGAAAGGAGGTTTTTAATGACGATGGAAAAGTTTTTGGCATGGAAGATTATGCCTCGGTTTATGATGCTGGTAATGACAGTAATGTATATTCGTGTAATTGAGTGGTTTATGTCATTGCCGCAAGATGTTGTATCAACTCAGGCTACGGCGCTCACTGCGACCGTAACGGGTGCTATGACAGGCGCTTTTGCCGTATGGTTAGGATCAGAGAAATGATAACACTATTAGGTAGTTTGTTAGGGTTTGGCAGTTCGTTTTTGCCAGAAGTCCTTAATTATTTTAAGGCAAACCAAGCGCAGAAACACCGTATGGAGATGATGCACCTTGAAACGGAATTAGCGCAAAAACGTTCAGAGATGAAGCTGGTTGAATTAGATAAACAAGCCGATATTGAAGAAACAAAAGGGTTGTATCTACATGACAGTTCTATCGACGCTGGAGGTTTTATCAACGCCTTGCGTGGGTCCGTTCGCCCCGTTATCACTTATATGTTTTTTGCTTTATTCATTGCCACAAAAGTCGTGATTATGGTGAAAGTCACACAAGCTGGTGGCGATTGGATGCAAGCTGTTGACAAAATGTGGGATACAGAAACAGCGGGACTTATGAGTGCAGTCTTAGCGTTTTGGTTTGGAAATAGAGCAATCTCTAAATATGCGGGGAAATAGTTATGGGGTACAAGTTAGGAACGGGAAGCCTGTCAAGGCTAGAAGGTGTCAACGACGATCTGGTAACTGTCGTGAAATACGCCATCGGCGTTACGAAACAGGACTTCAGTGTGATCTGCGGTTTGAGGACGTTGGACGAACAAAAAGCGTTGGTCGCAAAAGGTGCCTCGCAGACTATGAAGAGTAAACACATTGACGGCAACGCCGTTGATCTTATGGCGTATTGTGCTGGTGATCGTTGGGAATTGAATCTGTACGATGAGATTGCCGACGCTATGAAGGAAGCGGCAGAGGCAACGGGAGTCAAGTTGCGGTGGGGCGCTGCGTGGACTATTAATGATCTAGGTGCTTGGGAAGGCACAGCGGAAAACGCAATGAACTCCTACATCGACATTCGTAGATCACAGGGGCGCAGACCGTTCATAGACGCACCACACTTTGAACTTATGTTTTAATGCACGTTTTCGTTCTCATGGTCTATATGGGTTATGGGGATGATCGTGTGTTAACGAGTAGTAATATGCGCTTCTATAATATAGATCATTGCAACTACGTTGCTAGCGCGGTGGTAAGACGTTATAGTAGTCATGGAATCACAACCAAAGACAGGGTTGTTGCGTATTGCGTACCTGAAAAATTAGAAGATAATAGTCTTCCTGTGTACTAACTTATAGGTGTAATATGCCGTTGAAAAAAGTATTGTTTAAACCCGGAGTTAACAGGGAAAATACACGCTATACTTCAGAAGGTGGTTGGTACGAGTGCAATAACATTAGGTTTAGACAAGGCACTCCTGAAAAAATTGGCGGTTGGCAACGTCTAAACACCATAACTTTTTTAGGGGTTGCACGTTCTCTTTGGAATTGGATCACCTTGGGTGGTCAAAATTTGATTGGTGTTGGTACAAATGTAAAATTTTACATAGAAAACGGTGGTGCATTTAACGATATAACTCCTCTACGTAGCACCACTTCGGCAGGAGAAGTTACCTTTAGAGCATCTAATACTACGTTGAGTGCTGCTATAACTTCCACGTCTGCTACTACAATAGCCCTAACAGATGCAACGGGTTTTCCCCGTGCGGGTCTAGTGCTTATAGATAGTGAGGCTGTTTCCTATACCGGTATAACTGACAATACGCTTACAGGATGCACTCGTGGAGCTTCCTATTTAATATCTGACGTACCTACTAGCACCACAGCTGCCACACATAGTAATGGAGCCGCCGTAACTTGTTTTACTATCGTGGTGCTTGATTCTAGTCACGGCGCTGTTGTTGGTGACTTTGTAACTTTTTCGGGAGCCGCTGCCCTAGGGGGCAATTTTACTGCTAAAGTGTTAAATCTTGAATACGAAGTCTTGTCCGTAGAAGATGAAAACACGTATACTATACTGGCAAAGAGTTTTAGTAACGCGACGCTTAAATTTACCAATGTTGCCTCTACCTCTTCTGATTCGGGTAGTGGTGGTACTTCCACGGTCGGAGCGTATCAAATTAACGTGGGGGTTACTACGGCATCTGATCTTGCAGGTTGGGGCGCAGGTAGCTACGGCGCGGGTTTATTTGGAGTTGGTGAAACAAGTCAAGAGGAACTACGCATATGGTCACAACAAAACTTTGGGGAAGATTTAATTTTTGGGTTGCGTGGTGGGCGTATATATTATTGGGATGCTTCAACTAGCCTTACAACACGCGCTGTTGACCTGACCACGCGGTCGGGAGCCTCTAATGTACCAACTGTTCAAAATTCTATTCTTGTGTCTGATATTAACAGATTTGTGTTTTGTTTTGGAGCTAATATCTTAGGAAGTGCCACCCAAGACCCCATGTTAATTAGGTGGTCTGACCAAGAAGATGCTACTAATTGGACACCTTCAGCTACAACACAAGCAGGAAGTCTTAGGTTATCTAGAGGCACTAATATCGTAGCCGCATCTCAAGCCCGACAGGAAGTCTTGGTTTGGACTGACTCTTCTTTGTATTCGTTGCAATATGTAGGCGCGGGGTCTGGTGTTTGGGGCGCTACATTAGTTGGCGAACAGACGTCAATAGCCTCACAAAACGCTGTGGCATATGCCAATGGGGTTGCCTATTGGATGGGTAAAGATAAATTCTACAAATACGACGGACGTACTCAACCACTACCGTCTGACTTACGTAAACACGTATTTACAAACTTTAACGAAGAACAGTTTGAACAGGTGTTTAGTGGTACAAATGAAGCGTTTAACGAAGTGTGGTGGTTTTATTGTTCTACAAACGCAATAAACATAGACAGCTATGTAATATATAACTACGTAGAAAATATATGGTACTACGGTTCTATGGCACGGTCTGCTTGGCTAGACTCAGGGTTGAGATCATTTCCGTTAGCTGCGACTTACAATAACAGGATTGTCGAACATGAACGTGGGGTTGATGATAACGAGACAGGTACAGCCGCTGCCATATCTTCTTTTATCACCTCCGCTGAGTTTGATCTTGATGACGGACACAACTTTACCCTTGTGTCTAAAATGATACCAGATGTATCTTTTGAAGGTTCTACGGGTGGAACACCTACCATAGTGATGACTTTACAGCCGTTAAGTTCTTCGGGGTCTGGTTTTAACAACCCTGCGTCCGAGAGCGGTTCTGCTTCAGGGTCGGTTGTGCGTAGTGCTAGCTCTCCTGTAGACGTGTACACAAGCCAAATTCACACACGCGTTCGGGGCAGGCAGATGTCTTTAAAAGTTGAGTCCACAACAACGGGAGTGCAGTGGCAACTAGGTTCTCCTAGACTTGACATGCGCCCTGATGGGAGACGGTAATGCCAAATAATGATTATATAGTGGGTTTTCGTTCTCCTGCGCTACCATATCCTCCCGCAGAGTATGACCCGTTTCAGTTTGAAGAATTTAACAAAGTGCTCAGACTGTATTTCAACCAGTTAGACAATGTGTTGCGTGATACATCTATGTCTCGACAGACTGAAGCTATGGGGTGGTTCTTAGGCTAATGGCAAACACTTATGTAAATGCAAAATTAGATTTGTCGTCTACAAGTGTTACTACTTTGTACACCTGTGCTGCGTTAACCACAGCAATAGTAAAATCTATACTTGTTTCTGAAGACAGTGGTAATGCAGACACTATAACCTTAACCATTACAAGCGGAGATGATGTCTTTAGTTTGTTTAAAACCAAAGCCGTTAGCGCAAATAACACAGTAGAGTTGTTAACCGCGCCCCTTATTGTGCAAGCTAGTGAGATATTGAAAGTAACGGCAGGTACTGCAAATAGGATACACGTTGTTGCTAGCATTTTAGAGGTCACATAATGGCTACAGTTATTGATAGTACCGAGACGCCCCTACCGGCTCCTACTATTGTGTTAACATATGCGTCTGAGGCTAAATTACCTCCAGATATGGATTTGCAAACTGCGTTGACGCGGTGGGTACAAGAAATGTCTTCACCAAATATTGAGATGATTCAGGTAGGCAATACCGTCTTTGTTGGACATCCTAGCAAAGACAAACGTAAACTTATGGGTCGTGTATTTAACGTAGATACTGCACGTAATTTTGTGTCTAATACTGTAAAGTATTTTAAGTTGCTGCAAAAAAAGGGGATAACACACTATTCTGTATCGTTCGATACAGGCACTTTGGAACAAATTGCAAAAGCAGTTGGAAAGGCACTTGTAGGAAGTGGAATACAAGCAGGTTTAGCACCAACTGAGTCTGGCAAAGAGACCGTGTTATTTGTGCAGTTTCCTACCAACATAAAGAAAGCTAAGTCATGAGTTTTGTTTTTGAAGTGGTAGACACAGTGGCTTCTCCGGTCCTTGATGTTGTGTCAGACATTGGTGACGTTGTTATGGACAGCCCTGTATTCGACGTTATGGATTTTGTGCGTGACGAAATAGCTGCTCCTGTTTTTGATGTGGCTATAGATAATATAGATATATACGACGCTATTCAAATAGGGTTGGTTTTAAGTGGAGTTCCTCCGTGGGTTATTGGTGTATCATCAGGAGCTTCTACAATAGCCCGAGGCGGTGATTTAAGCGATGCTATTAAAGCAGGAGCTATATCTTATGCAGGGTCTACCATAGGTAAAACTTTTGACGCTAAGATTGCCCCTAGAATTACAGACACTCTTACAGCCGAAGGTTTTAACCAGACTGTTAGTAATTTAATTAACGAAGGCGTTAAATCCTCGGCAAAAGCATTGGTTTACGGTCAGGACCCTTTAAAGGCGTTTGCTACAGGTGGATTAACAGCAGGTGTGAATGCTGCATTAGGGCAGATTGACGAGGCATTTACCAATCTTACAGGCGAATTTGAACTTGATGAAGTAGGAGAGTTTAAGCTTGATGATTTAGGCCAACGTATACCTATGGTTGCTGGATGGGAAAACTTACAGGATGGTGTCAAGGACGCTATAGCGGCGGGTGTAACTGCAGAATTAAATGGTGGCAGCGTAGACAATGCGGTTCTTGCAAACATTGTGAGCAAATACTCTGGCCTTGCTAGGAACATGAACAACTTCTTACAAAGTGAAGAAGGTTTAGGTTTAGATGAAGACCGCGCAAGGCTCTTAACAACTGCTTTGGGTAATGCTGCAGGCGCTGCAGTTAGTGGTAATTCAGAACTCACATTTGACGCATTTTTCAAAACTATCGAAGATTATGGGTACAAAGGATTAAAAGAAGCAATAGACAAACCCGTGTATGAAGGTTTGGACAAACTTACAGGCGACTACGGAAAGACTGCAACAGCAGCTAATGCGTTAAATACGGCTATTATAACGGCTCAAGACACGACAGACGAGTACAATAGTTTACGCACTGCCTTGCAAAACGAAGTTGACAATGCTGAAGCTCTTTATGGTACAGCAGAATACGATGCAGCATACGCAAGATTACAGGAACGGTATGATACATATTATACTCCTACGTTTGACGCATTACAGAGTGAGTATGACACTGCAGTAGTGGCAGTGCGTGATGCCCAGATTGAGTATGATGACCAAAGCCGGTTTCTTATGTCTGACTTAAACGATTTAGATTCAACATTGTCCCCCTTATTTGATGACGTACAACTTCAAACAGTGCTCGCTCTAAAACCAGATGCAAACTTAAAAGTTATTGCTAACTACCTTGGTGTGGATGAGGTAGATGCTGCAAATGCGATGTTAAGCACTAGCGGCGGGATTACAAATGTACCGAACACGCAGTCTCAAGCTGACGCTGCACTAAATCAAGCGCGACTTCAATATGTTACAGCGGCGTTAAATGCACGGGGCATACCCATTGAATCACTAAGCCCAAACCAACTAGGTAAATACCTTAATTACGCTAAAGAATTTTTAGGGAATACAAATGATATTTTAAGTTTAGATATGAACGAGTTTGCGGACAGCATGATTTACTCCGCTGAGTTATCTCCTGAAATAATAAAGGCAGCTAAAGACGCAGGTTTTGTACCCCAAACTGTAGACGACTATGGTATGTTTCTTACTGGCGAATACATACGGGTTAGCGAAGCAGGAAATACGGGAGACGCTCCTGAATTTTTAGATACTAGAGGACTAACAGACGAAAATGTTGACCAATGGCTATTTACTAACGGGTACACACAAGACGACGTAACCCATGTTGGTGATGGGTATTATAACAGAGATACTACAGATTCAACTACTTATGGCTTTGAAAAACCCCCGCTTGAAGAACTAGACAATGCGGTAGGTAGTTTTCTCTACCTTGAAGACCCCATGCAAACAACGGGCACCCGTGTTCTTGACGAAGTAGTTTTGGGCGACGGCGTAGGCGCACAACAGTTATTAGACGGGAGTGCCATCCTAACCAACAATGACGGAGTTCCTACGTGGGAACTACGTACAACGCAAGACACAGCTGCAGGCGGTGTTGATACGACTGCTGTATTAGAACAGGCGTTCACAGGCACTAACAAAGAGGACATGGTAAATTTTGAAGGGTATGTAGAAACTTCGGGAGGTGCTTTATTTAATCCCGAAGACGAAGCCTATGCCCGTAGCAAATTACAGATTGCTACGCTTGCAACTATGAACCCTAATGAAGGGCAAACATACGACGAGTTTACAAATTCATCTTTGTATAAAACAACTTCTACGTTGTATAACGCCTTTCGTGATACTTTTAGTGAAGAAGAAAACAAAGACATCCTTGACAATACTGTTAGTGTTGTTGTCGGCGCTAGTGGAGAAATGCTTCAAGCCATTGCCGGTTTAGCTACTCTTGTAGACAACAATCCTAACAACGCATTAGGGCAAACTGCTAAAAATATGTTGCGGTTAAGTGGTGATATGCGGTCTGATGAATGGACTGCTGCTGCACAAGAAATGGCTACTAATTCTGCTAACTACGATGCACAATGGCGTAAAGATAATCCGGGCAGAGAGCCAACAACTATAGAGAAAATATCTTTAAAAACACAAGCAATATACGGAAATTTTAAAAACCATCCTGCACAATTTTTAGCTGAAAACGTAGCTAGTGAGGTGTTACAGGAACTACCTATACTCCTAACATCTTTTGGTGTGGGCAACGTGGCAAAAGCTGCATTGGTCAAAGCGGGTAAAGAAAATGCAAAGAGGTTGTCTACTAAGGCGGCGTTAAGCACCGCACTTACTTTAGATACTGCTGAAGCTTTTGGCGGCACTGCAGCGTCTACATTTGATGAAGTTTACGCTACCGCGTTGCGGACAGGTAAAAGCGAACAAGAAGCCACTGATCTTGCTCTAGATACCGCACAAAAGGCAGGCACAATAGCTTCGTTAGCCACTATCTTTACAGCAACTACGATGGGCGGTCAGGCGCTTGCAAAGAGCGTTTTAGGCGATAATGCTGGTTCTATTGGTAAAAACGCTTTTGAGGCTTTGTATGATGTTGTTTTAGAAGGCACACGCGTAACTATAAAAGAAGGTATTACAGAGTCCATAGAAGAAGGGTTGCCGCAACTATACAGCGCAACTGTACAGAAACAACTAGACCCTAATTTTGATGTTGCAGGGTCTGTTTCTGAAGCCTCTATTATGGGCACAATCGCAGGTACAGGCACGGCAAGCACAATATATACAGGAAATGTTGTTGCTGATGTCTTGTCTATGGTTAATTCAGATGTAGAAAACGTGTTTGCCAATACTTCTACTGCAGAAGAGGCTACCACAGCGTTACAAGAGCTTGGTCTCAACGACAATGTGGTCTTAAACAACATACTAAACACAACGTATGACACCATGTACGTTAGCACTAATGAAGCAGAGACTGCTTTTGCTACTGCCAATCCTGATTACATACCGACCCAAGATGAAATAAATTCTTTTGTAACTACTCCGCGTTCTGATGCAGATTTAGCCACCGAAATAAGTTCATACATTAACGAAAGATATACGAGTGTAGATGACGTAGTAGCGGCAGCAGAAGACGAAGGTATTACCTTAACAGAAGACCAAATTGATGACTATGTTGGTGAGGCTGACCCTGACACACTAGCTCCTACTACAGAAGAGTTACGAGAACGTATAAGGACCGACGAAGAACAGCGTCCTATTACCGAATTAAAAGAAGACGTTACGCAACTTGGCACAGATATAGTAGATACCGAAACTAGGCTAACCGATCTTATAACTACAAACGAAGAAGCAGGATTAGCAAGAGACCAAGCCACGCAAACGGCGTTAGACACTCTAGCAGATCAATTAGGTATAACTGAAGCCGAACTTCTTGCTGAGATTGGCACTACTAAAAGTGAGTTACAAGCAGACGTTACGCAACTTAGTACCGACGTTACAGGGTTAACCAGTACGATAGGTGATGTAGGTACAGATGTACAAGCTATTGCAGAGTTAATTGGCAAACCTGCTCGTGACGTGACAGAAACAGACGTTGACTTTGTAATTGATTTGTTAGCGCAGGAAGATGTTCTAACTGAACAACAGACACAACAGTACGATGTTACCGGTGATAGTCTTGTAAATCAGTTAGATGTGGATTTGCTACAACAAGTCTTAAGTGGGGATACAGATGTTCAACTAGCCGACACGTCTATGTTTACTCCTGCTACGGGACTTTTTGCAGACGTTGCCGCGCAACGTGACGTATTAACGCAAATTCAAGAAGATGCTGTTGTACAGAACCAAGCTGAATTAGATGCAGTTACTGACTTAAACACCAATATAAACACGCAAATAAACGCGCAAAGAGAACAACAAGCCATGAGAGATTTTTTGCAAATGCAGCAATTAGGTTTGTTTCAAGGAGCAAGAACCGAAACTACTTCTCCCGACCCGCTTCAACTCTCTTACGCGTATGACATTGGTGGCGAAAGCGTGTTTGCTACTCCACAACAAGAGGCACTATTTACCACTCCATATGGTGATCCTAGAGGCAGTACACGGTTTTTTACACAGGGTGGACAAATAAACACTAGCAATGATATGCTATTAAAACTACTTGGAGAGGCATAATGTCTGAATTTCTAAACAGTCTTAGAGGTCTTACCGGTAGCGCCGTTACCGAAGTCCAAAATATGTTTACAAAAGATAGTGGTGAATATGATTGGCAAAACATTGGTATTTTAGCAGGTATGGGTGCTAGCGCGTTAGGATTAATACCTGATGCGGGTTCTGCAGCTTCAGGATACCAAGGATCAATTCCTGACCTGACTGCAACTCGCGAACGTGTTCCCAACACGTATGATCCTAACAGAAGGGCGGGAAGTGGGGGACAACGATACTTCACTGACACGCAATTTGTTCCGAAAACTGGGGCACCTGCAGCCCCTGTGTCTGCAGCAGGATTGGCCGCTATAAATATGTCTAACCCTGCACAAGAACAACGAAAACCTAGCCCAATTCCCCCTCCTATAGGTCGCGTTGCCCAGCCTATGGCAGCAGGCGGTATCGCAAAATTAAAAAAAGGGCAGTATCTTAATGGTAAAACAGATGGTATGGCTGATGTAATACCAGCACGTATAGATGGAGTGCAAGAAGCCAGACTTAGTGATGGTGAGTTTGTTATTCCTGCAGATGTTGTAAGCCATCTTGGCAACGGCAACTCTGATGCGGGTGCAAAAGTTCTTGAAGGTATGATGTCACGTGTTCGTAAAGCACGGACAGGTAACACTAAACAGGGGAAAGAAATTAACCCTAAAAAATTCTTACCAGCGTGAGGTAGATTATGGCTAACATTCTTACAACAAACGAAGACCCGATTGCCACAGGTAAAGAATCTGCACTATCTAATTACGCAGGTCCGTATGTTACTAACATGTTGGGCAGAGGCCGAGCGTTAGGTGAAGAACCTTATAGTGCTTATATGGGGCCACTGACGGCAGGGTCTTCAGACTTACAAGATGCAGCGTTTCAAGGTGTAGGTTCTCTTGCGTTGCCTACAGAAGAAATGGGTGTAGGCGGTTTCACTCCTGATACTTTTACCTCTGAAAACGTGCAGCAATACATGAATCCCTACCTTATGAACGCATTGCAGCCACAGATTGATGAAGCTCGTAGGCAGTCCGAAATAAATAGAGTAGCAAATGCCTCGCGTTTAACACGTGCAGGGTCATTTGGAGGGTCACGCCAAGCTGTTATGGACGCAGAAAATCAAGCATCACTTAACAGAAATTTAGCAAATATTACAGGGCAAGGATACCGAGACGCGTTTGACAAAGCTACGGCCCAATTTAATACTCAACAAAATAGAGATATGGACGCACAACGAGCTATAAATGAGTACGGTATGACCGGACTTGGCGCGTTAGCTGATTTAGGGACCGTTCAACGTAATATAGAAGCAGAAGGTATTGCTGCAGATAGGGCACAGTTTGAAGAAGAACGAGATTTCCCGTACAAACAAGTGCAATACATGCAATCTTTGCTACAAGGCTTACCTATTGCTGCACAAAATGTAACTTACCAAGAGCCTAGTTACTTACAACAGTTGCAGACAGATAGTGGTGACTTTCTTTCGTTCTTTAAAACTTTGTTTGGTGACCAAGATAAACAAGTACCTGCTGGAAACATTACTAAAGGAAGTCTTTCCGCTCCAGTAACTTCTCCCATGGCACCACTAATGGACTTAATAGGGTAACAAAAATGGCTTTAGGTATAGATCAAGAAATTGAAAGTCGCAAAGATGCGTACCGTGGAAACCCTCAACAGTTGCAAAAACGGTATTCGCAAAACAAACAACTTGTGGACTTGCTAGCTTTACAACAAATGAAGTCTGACCAAGAAGCCGTTAAACGCAATCAAGCACTAAAAGCAAACCAAAATGCAGGAACAGTAGCAGAAAGATTAGAAGCAGAAGTACTTGATGGGTACAAACAAAAACAAGCTGCAAAAATTGCAGACACTCGCGGTGTATTGCAAAACAAACAAAACACGCAAAACAAAAACATGCAGCGTATGGCTGCAGCGGCAGGTAAAACCAGACCTACAGGGCTTGCAGCGTTAACTGGAGCACAAGGACAGGCGGGGATAGGTGGTATGCGTAAACCCCCTGTACGGTCCGCTCAGGGCATACCGGCACAGGTTCCTAGCACTGCACGTATGGCTCAGGGTGGTATTATTGGGTTTGCAGGGGGTAGAGGTGTAGAGGGAACAGGAGATTATCCAGAATTAGGGGGTACGGAACTTACTACTGAAAGGCTTATGGCCCTAAAAGAGGCATATCCAAGAGACTATTTACGTTACGCTGAAATTATTAAAGACAATCCTGATGGCATTCCGTTTTATAAATTACCCCCATTAGTACAAAACAAAATAAGTGAATTATTTAACATAAGAAAAGAATTTTCACGCGCAGACTTGCGAAGGTTAGAATTGGGAGCCGATCCAAGCGGTATGGATACAGAAGAAGGGTCTGGTTTTGAGTTAGACCCTATAGAAGCAACAGAACGTGCCACTGACCCTGAACCTGAAACTGTAGAACAGCCTGAATCTGAAACTGCAGAATCGTCTACGGGTGATGTTACATTTGAACCTGTAGAAAGAAAACCTAGTGCCTTAGAAGGCATAGATACAGAGGTTGAGGCAGTGGTGCCTCAACAAGTTGATACTTCACAACAAGACGAGGCAAGAGAGGCTGTGGTAGACCAAGCAGCCAAAACAGTCGGAAAATTAGACCCAATATTATTAGACGACCCTGACGCAACACAAGTTGCAAGTTTAGAACCTGTTAGTCCTAATGAGTATTTAGACGAAACAAACCAAAAATTATTTGAAGGATTAACTACACAACAAGTTAAAATGATTAACAAACACCAAGACCCGTTAGCTATGGGACTTGATGCTCGTGATGAGTCAGATGATTATTTACTACGTGAACTTAAAAGAGACACACGTAAACGCCAAATTGATCGTTCGTCTGCTTTAGAAGATGAAGCACGAGGTGAGGACAGGATAAATAACGCAATTCGTACTTTAGGTGGCGCGCGTAGGGGTGCTGGTGGCTTAGGAGATGCTTATTTAGAAGGACAAAAACTTACACGTGACCGGCGGTCTGCATCAGAAAAAATTCGTAGGGGCATTGAAGACGCGGCAATCTTAACTGATACTAATATTGGTTTGGACGGCCAACGTATGCAAACAGAAATTGGTCAGCAAGCTTCAGATTTGTTGGGTCAAGGTATTGCAGGAATACAAGCAAGACTAGACACAGCTGCTGCAATGTCTAGAGATAAACGTGAAGGCAAGCAATCTGCATTTAATATAGATTCACGCAATCAAACACTAATTGATATTAGAAACAGCGAGTCGGAAGACAATACGCAACAACAAAATGCGGCTATTGAACAAGCAGGCTTAGACAGAGAAGCAGCAGCAAGAAGATCAGTTTTAGAGGCATTAAATAGAAGAGATGTGCAAGAACAAGCCAGACTCATACAACAAAGTGCAAATGCCCAACAAACATTGTTAGAAAATGTCAAAAGAAAAATAGAAGTTGCAAAAGGCACTGATGAACATGACCGATTTGTAATGGAGCTTGACTCAAGAAATATGCTAGAAATGGAAGCCCTTGTTTCGGGAGCAACCGAACGACTAACAACAGATCGTAACGCGCTCATACAAGGTAATGCAATATACCAAGCATTGGTACAGGAAGCAGGACTAGCAGAGGGAGATGACATTGATGGTGCAAAAGCTAAATTGGAACAATACGAATCTATTATGGATGCAATACTTGCAGATCAATTTGCAGACCAGTACGCAAGATTAGGCGCTATGCAAAACCGATTAGATCAATTACGCGCACAAGCAGGAATGCCTACTATATTAGACCCTGCTGATCCTTCCATAGAAGTAACTCCACAATAGTAAGGTAGACTTTATGGTTGCGTACAATTTAAAAACTAAGTCTGGAATAAATGCGGTAGTAGATGCTCCTGTAGGAGCTACTAAAAAAGAAGTTATAGATATCTATAACAAGACGTTACAAAGAAAATTAGACGCGCCTCGTTTACAACAAGAAGCTACAACGCAACGTGCGCGTGATGCTAGAAGTCGTATGTTAATGGAACGAAAACGTGCGTACGACCCTACTATCACTGATTACCTAGCTGAAATACCTAAAGGCGTTGTAGGTGGTGCTGCAAATTTAATAGAGTCTGGTGCGTTAGGCATCGCCGCGCTGCTACCCGAAGAGGCAGAGAATGTTGTACGCGACGGCATAAAATCTGTAGGTGGAGCTGTACAAGATTATGTAAAACCTACAGTAAACACTGAGGACAGTGTACCGCGTAAATTTAGCGAGGCTGTAGGCTCGTTTGCGGGACTTGCAGGCGTCTTTGCTGCTAATCCCATTGCAGGCATTACGACTGCTGTTGGCGCAGGCGTTGGTGAGGCTAGTGAACGTGCAAGAGCCGCAGATGCCACACAAGAAGAACGTAACCTTGCAGCAACACTTGGTATACTTCCGGGCGCACTTGAGTTAATCCCTATAAGTCGTTTTGTTAAAGGTGTTAAATTACTAAGAAAAGGGGAAGCTGCTACAGATGTAGATTCTGTTACAGCCGTAGGGCCAAACACTGTTGTAACACAAAACCGACTTATCGCTAACCGTGTTGCACGTGCAGCCCGTGAAGGCGGTATTGAAGGAGCGCAAGAAACAGCATCTAGTATAGCTCAAAACATGATTGAGCAGGGGTATAACCCCGATAAAGGTACGTTTGAAGGTAGCGGTGAAGCTGCTGGCTATGGTTTTGGTGTAGGTGCGTTTGCACAAACCTTGCTCGATCTTGCCGCACCCAAAATACGCGGTAGTGCAGACGTAGATGGCGAAGAAGGACAGGCTGCAGCAAGAGCCGCAATCGGTAAATCATTAGATGAAACAGGAGCAGTTGACTTCAACATATTACGCACGTTGGACGCACCTGCTCTTACTATTGAAAAAATAATAAACGAAGAAAAAACTAAACGTAATATTGTCGATCAAGACCCCGACGTGTTACAAGAATTACTTACAAAGCCACGTGTTGTACAAGACAAGACACGTTTTGATCAAGCTGTGGCTAAAGGAAAATACCAAGGTAATTTACGCGATAACTACGAACGCTATAGAGCAACAAATCCCTTAACCGCTATGTCTTTTAAAGAATACGTAGAAAGTGGTATGGGTACATCTTCATTAGAAGATATGGAATTAGCAGATAGAACTTCTGCAGATATAAAATCAAAACTTGATCGCGTTGCTACTGATCGTGCTACTGAGTTGTTAAGTGATCTAGGTATGCAACAACAAACAAGTGCTCGTATAGATCGTCAGCTTAAAGCCATTGATCCCGAACGTGACGGCAGATTTGACCGTGCTGTTGCAACAGCAGGTAGTGATGTAGCCCGAGGATTGGCAAGCCTTCGTCCTGAAGCACAAATGGATTTAGCTACCGATCCTAAACGTACAGCCGAAGAACGCGCACAATCAGAGTTATTCCCTGAACAGGTACGTGAAGGCGCGTTAGGACAGGCGCAGTTAGAAAATCTTGAACGTCGTAAAGAAGGTCCAATTAGCGAACAGCCAAAGGCTACAGATGAGTTAGACCCGTACCGTAGTGACCTGCTATCGTTCTTGCCTGATGGATTAGAAGGCGCTCGCAGACGCAAGGCTGATCAACAAGAAACTGATTTGGCTGAACGGTCAGATGCACAAACGGCTCTAAAACAAATCTCTGCACAGGAAACAGCTGACGCCAAACAAGTTACAGATAGGCTTGCAGAGACAGATGCTACACGCACTAAAATATTGCAGGACACAATAGCTAATGCAGGAGAGCTTCGTAGGCCCGAAGCTTTGCGAAAAGCGTATGAAGACGCGCTAACAGCGGCAGGTATAACTAACGCCAAGGCCACACCACAGGAGGTGACTAGCCTAAAACGTGCGTCTGATGCAATACGGGCTAAGTCCCCTGTTCCTAATGTAGATAATATCATTGTACCTCCTGCGTTGGAGCCAGTAACAGACCCTAGACAAGCAGACATGGAAGCACAAGTTGCTCCTAAACCTGTAACGCCAACGCAAGCCTCGTTTGCTGGCATGGGGCGTAGTGCTAAACTTGGCACCCCTCCCATGCGTCCGGGCCAAGACACGTTTGC